>ERZ1673736.678-NODE-678-length-51230-cov-11.992399_pt1 | contig 51230 bp, 72 predicted proteins | sample MGYA00580212_ERZ1673736 | MGnify/ENA primary metagenome ERZ1673736 (study PRJEB41218, sample SAMN15661752) | gut metagenome | host: Homo sapiens | place: Canada: London | collected 2015-08-20/2019-03-30 | study: EMG produced TPA metagenomics assembly of...
CGAGGCTTAACTTCTCTGTTCGGAATGGGAAGAGGTGGAACCCTCGTGCTATAATCACTTGCCCCTTTCGTAAAGAGGCGTGCAAAAATAATACATTTATGCCATACTACATAAAACAAAAGAAAAAAAAGAAAGACAAGCCTTTACCTCTGTTTGATAAAGCAGGGGTAACAGTAAAGAAGAAAATTGATTTAAAAGCTAAGCTCGATAGAGTGTTCTCAATGTACATCCGATTGAGAGATAGCAGAGAGTTTGATTTCAAGGCTTTCAGATGTATAAGCTGTGGTAGAATACTTCCGTTTGAAAAAGCTGATAACGGTCACTATATAAATCGGCAGCACATGAGTACCCGGTTTGACGAAATGAACTGTAACGCCCAATGCTCTCACTGCAACCGCTTTCAAGAAGGAAACATGCAGGGCTACCGGAACGGACTTATACGCAAATATGGGGAACAAAAAGTTGTTCTTCTTGAAATGAAGAAGAATACCATTCGTAAATTCTCTGATTTTGAATATGAGCAACTAATCAAGTATTATTCAGCCTTAGTTAAACAAATGAAACAAGGAAAATTTGAAATGACTGATGAAAAGGATAAGATAAAGATTGGTGACGATGATTTCTATTTGGATAATTTGAAAATAAAATAGCCATGAGTTACGTCTTAAGAGATTATCAGCAAAAGGCCTCTGATGCTGCTGTTTCCTTCTTCAATAACAAGGCGAAGAAAACAAATGCTATCATGGTATTGCCTACAGGAAGCGGAAAGAGCCTTATCATAGCGGATATAGCAGCAAGGCTTGAGGGGCACACTTTGGTGTTTCAGCCGAGTAAGGAGAAAAAGAAAAAGCAGACTTAAAAAGCCTGCAATTATATATTTTATGTGTTTTGGATTGGGGGCGTTGTGAAACGCTCTCTTTCTTATTCTTTGATTTTGAGTGCAAGGGGGGTACCACAATTAGGACATACAAGAGAATTTCCCGCTTGTTGTACTTCATTTGGTGATGCGAAAAGTTGCCACATAGGTACATTTAGGGCATTAGCAATTTTTTCAAGAGTTTCTTGTGATGGATTACCTGCTAATGTTTTTACTACAGAAATTCTTGTAACCCCTAATTTGTCAGCCAATTCTTGTTGGGTTATACCTTTCTCTTTTAAAATTTCTTTTATTCTGTTCATAATCATGTGTTTTAATTGTTGCAAATATACTCTTTTATAATAATGTGTATAACTATGATTATACTAATTAGTGTTAAAAGAATAATTAAATATATTCTTTTTCTTTGAAATGAATAATTAAGATTATACATTTGCATCATAAAAGTACAACAGAGTAGTAATAACACATAAAATATAAGAGTATGAGCACAAAATTTAGAAGTCAGATGAAAGAGGTTATGCAAATGGCATGGTCGTTCGTTCGCAAGAATGGTTATTCAATGAGTGAGGCATTGAAATGCGCATGGGCTAATTTGAAGCTGAAAACGGCTTTGAAAGTGAAGATAGTAGAGTTTTACTTCAAAAAGACAGACGGTACGCTACGTCAAGCCTTTGGCACTCTCTTGGAAAACAGAGTACCCGAAACAAAAGGTACAAAGAAAACGGCTGATAATTGCCAGGTGTACTTTGACACTGAAAAAGAAGAATGGCGTTGCTTCAAAAAGTGTAACCTAATTAAAATCGCATAATAACAGTGGTTAACGAAATTAAGTATAAACACATAAATATAACGAATATGAAAACAGAAGAATTAGTTATCGATGCAAACAACCTTTACGTACAGGGATTAATCAAAGTGATTAACGACTTTATGATTGAAGAAGCAAGTGGTTGTATTTTTACAGAAGACCGTTTGAAAAGTAATATTGAGAAGTTGAAGGAGGTGCTTCCTGAAGAACGCAAACGAATGGTGATAGCAGGACATATGCCAATGTTCTCATCACACACTTCGGGCTTGTATAAGCTAATATTTAAAAGCTAAACATACACGATTATCAAAAGGCAGCCTTAGCACGACTATAAGGCTGCCTTTAATTCACTTTTAAATAGAAATAATATGGATGAAATTTGGAAAGACATTGAAGGATATGAAGGATTGTACCAAGTATCGAATTTAGGTAGGGTAAAGTCTTTAGAAAGATACAGAAAAGGTAAACGTGGGGCATTAACATTTTGCAGAGAAAGAATACTGATAGATAGAGTTGGCAAAAATGGGTATTCTCAAATCTGCCTTTGTAAAAACAACATAAAGAAACTACTTCTTGTACACCGTCTGGTTGCGAAAGCTCACGTGCCAAATGACAGTAGTTTGCCATGTGTTGACCATATAAATGGTATTCGTACCGATAACAAAGCTATTAACTTGCGATGGTGTACAACAAAAGAAAATTTGAATTTTGATTTGGCACGTAAAAACATATCGCAATCAAACAGGGCAAGCGAAAAATGTAAAAAACATATAAAGTCATTACATAAGTCTTGTTGTAAAGAAATAGTAATAGTGTTTTCTGATGGCTCTATAAAAGAGTACAAATCGGCAAAGGCTGCCGAAAAAGATGGGTTTAATCATTCGCTTATAGCCGCTTGTTGTAGAGGCAAGCAAAAAACAACACGTGGTTGTAAGTGCTATTATAAAACTGATTATTATGGCAATAATACTTAGGGATTATCAAAAGGCTGCCTCTGATAAAGCGGTAGCCTTTTTCAAAGACAAGAATAAGAAAAGTAACGGTGTTATGGTACTGCCAACAGGGGCGGGTAAATCAATAGTAATTGCGGATATAGCACATAGACTAAATGACTATGTGCTTATTTTTTGTCCATCACGTGAAATTGTCGAGCAAAATTTCAAAAAGCTATGTTCATACGGTATTCTTGATTGCAGCATCTATTCGGCTTCCTTTAATTCAAAGGAGATAAGCCGGATAACGTTTGCTACCATCGGTAGTGTGAAGAATCATCCCGAACTCTTTACCCACTTCAAAAACATCATCGTTGATGAGTGCCATTTGGTAAACCCCAAAGAGGGAATGTACAAGGACTTCTTCGATGCGGTGAAGTGCAAAGTGCTTGGACTCACAGCAACTCCTTATAGATTGTCCTCTTCACGTGACTTCGGTTCTATGTTGAAGTTTATCACACGGACGAAACCTCATGTCTTTTCAGAGGTCATTTACCATGTACAGGTATCAACTCTTTTAGATATGGGTTATTTGGCGAAGCTGAATTACTATCCAATGAATCCTTCAGGGTGGAACGAACTCAACTTGAAAGTAAATACCACCGGTGCCGACTACACGGATAAATCAGTCCAAAGGGAATATGAACGGATAGACTTTTACGGTTATCTCGTTCATATCGTCCAAAGGTTGATGAATCCCAAAGCAGGTGGTAAGAGAAAAGGCATTTTGGTATTTACTCGCTTCTTGAAAGAAGCGGAACGATTAACTATGTCTATACCCGGTTGTGCTATCGTTTCCGGTGATACTCCAAACTCCACTCGTGATATGATTCTCAAGCATTTTAAATCCGGTGAAATTCCGGTTGTTGCCAATGTTGGAGTATTGACTACAGGTTTTGATTATCCTGAACTTGATACGGTAGTTATGGCACGTCCTACTATGTCACTCGCTATGTGGTACCAGATAGTCGGCCGAGCTATTCGTCCGCATCCTTCAAAGGAAGTAGGGTGGATCGTTGATCTTTGTGGAAATATTAAACGCTTTGGAGAGGTGTCGGACTTGAGGTTATTTGATAGTGGCAACGGTAAGTGGGCAGTTTATTCTAATGGTAGACAATTAACCAACGTAAGATTTTAAAACAATGGACGAAGGATTTTTGAGGCTAAGCCGCAGGTTTTTCTCGAATGAAATGTGGAAAGTAGCCCGTGAGTTTTCGGAGTGCGAAGCGTGGCTTGACTTGATTCAGTCAGCACGATTTGATGCAACCGACAAGGCATACAGCGAACTCATCGGAGGTCGAGAAATCTCTTATACAAGAGGTCAATATCCAGCAGCCATATCGTTTTTGATGAAGCGTTGGCAATGGTCTGAAAAGAAAGTTCGCTATTTCCTTGCCAAGCTGAAAAAGAAAGGCATGATAACCACTTGCAACAAGCAGGGAATGAATGTCATTACCCTATGCAATTACGAAGAATACAATCCCGTCGAAAAACCTGACAAGGGCGAGGCAAAGGACAATAGTAAGGGCATAGATATGCAACAGGAAATCAATGAGTTGCAGATGTTAGGGGCAAGCCTAAGGGCAGAGTTAAGGGTAATCCAAGAAGAATTTGCCAAAAAATTAGAAGAATTGGGGCGAGCTAAGGGCAACAAGAAGAAGAAAGATAAAGAAGATAATACTAAAGAATCTCCTAACGGAGATAAGAAAAACGCGGCTAAAGCCGCTACTCTCTCTCGAAAAGAATCTTTTTATCAATCTCTTGTACCTTTTGTCGGCAAGTATCAAAAGGAAATGATCCGCTCCTTCTTTGATTATTGGTCTGAACTGAACAAATCAGAAACTAAGATGCGCTATGAACTTGAAAAGACTTGGGAACTTCCTAAAAGATTATCAACATGGGCAAACCGAGAAAAGATGCCTACCAAGCTAACCACTGACATTGGTGTTGTTCTCAAGGACAATTCCCCTGATAAATACGATAACGATTCAGATAAATGGAACAGATAGACTTTAAAAAAACGATTGAAAGCCTGAAAGAAACAGGCTTTAATCCTCTTCCTAATCTTGTGAATATCGCCATTCCTGATTCGAAGAGTCTGCTTTGGAGAGGGCTGAATTATTTCACAGGAAAAGCCGAATGGTTACCAGAGTACGAGGAGGTCGCTAATTGGCTTTCAGGAAACGATGGGCGTGGACTTCTTTGTTACGGAAATTGCGGGCGAGGGAAGTCTCTTATATGCTGGAAAATTATCCCGCTACTCCTTAACCACTATTGCCGGAAGATTGTAGCCTGCTACGATGCTCAGCAAATGAATGCTGATATAGACGCTGTGAAGGCAAAACATATCATTTACATTGATGATGTCGGTACAGAGAATTTAAGCGTGAAATTTGGAGAAAAAAGGCTTGCTTTCTGTGAAATTGTCGATGAATCGGAGAAACGAGGGAAGCTTTTAATACTAACCACCAATCTGTCACTCAATGAGATTTCTCAGAAATATGGGGAACGGACGATGGATAGGCTAACTGCAATTACTACACGGGTATTATTTAAGGGAGAAAGCTTACGAAAATGAAACTAACCATCTGCTGGATCACCAAAAACCAAGAGTTCATAGATAAAATTCGTCTCAAGTTCGGCATATCCGACTACATGAGTATCAATCACGAGACTCCCTGCGAAATCGATGAAGAAGACTTACCCCTTCTTCGTGAATGTGAAAAACGTGGATTTATCCAAATAAGAAACAAATGACACAATTATGATACCAAAGAAGAATTTAATTGAAGCCGCTGTGAAAAGCGGAGCGATGGACAGAATGAATCTGCTCCTGTCGGCAGCTCACCTGCTGAATTGTGAAGCAAACATGCTTTTTGAAGAGGCATCTGACATCATGGCACAGAGTGGACTATTACTCGGAGATCTGAAGAAGCTGCATAATAACTTTGTTAAAGGCGCAGACAGATATTTCAAAGAGTTTTCCACTATGGTCGGAACGGAAAAGGCAAAAATGGATATGTTCTCCGATTTGGACGATTTCGATGTCAGGTTTAGAAAATGGGCAAAAATCCCCTCCGGTTGGAAACCTAATGGAAAATAAAGACATGAATAGGTATCAATATGCATTTCTATACGCTATTGTCTCTTTGTTGTTGATGGCATTAGCGTCTGTAGTGGTTATGTGCAAGGATGTGTTTTATTAGTTAAATGGACATATTAGTCAAAAATATAAAATTTACAATGAAAACGAATAAAGTAGCTATAACCCCTCAAGAATCGGAAGCTATTAGATTGGCACTTAAAGAACTTCAATTGACTATCGGATATGGTGAGTTATCATGTGCACGATTAGCCCAATATGAAGCTGCTGAAAAGCGTCTTCTTAATCTACTGAAAGATAGTGAAAAAGCCTGTTGTAGTGAGTGTGGAGGAAGGCTCGCACTTGTCGTTGGTACATTCGCTTACGAACCGGATGTAGAACCTTACGAGTCAGGTGTGATTGAAAAATCCCTCGCTCCAGGGGGTGAAACTCAAGTAGGTGCTCATAAGTGTGATAAGTGCGGACACTTACAAGGATTTTTTATAGAGTAAATTTCAAAACACAAAGATAAATATGAAGAAGATAGAATTGATAAACTTAACGCTGGATGAAATCAGACGTTCGGCAAATATGGTTAGTGATGTGCATAGAGATGCTGCATACAGTAATCATAAAGAACAGAATGAACTGTTTGAGACATTAATGTCAGATTGTGATAAAGTGCTTGAAGATGCAAGAATAAAGCTCCGAGATGTTCTTGAAAATATCACAGAGTTCCAAAATGCTAAAGATATGGTTTGCGGCGTAGATATGGCTCTTGGTCAAACGGCTTATGACCTTATCTATGAGAGGAAAGACGAATATGATTTTGAGTAATACTGAGAAAAAAATGAATAGAATACAGAAATTAGAAGCTGAAATACAGAAGCTAAAGAAACAGGAAGCCGATAAAAAAAAGGCAAAATATCAATATCTCGTTGGAAAGTGTATTCACATGGCGCATACTTCTTACGAAAAAATCACATCGATAGTTAGGGTAAATACTGATGAAATCGGTGATGAAGTAGTATATGATTGCATACATGTATATTTTGACAACAGAGAAGATGTAAGTAATAGTGATTCAAGCATCCAACTTGCATCTTACGCAGGTGAATACGTGAAACGAATTGAGAAAAATATCATAAGTCAAGAAGTTTTTGACAAGGCTATGGATGATTGTTTTGCGCATATTAAAAGAATGTCTATTAACGTATAACAATATAGTAATGAATAAGATAGTAATCGAAGTAACCTCTGACGGATGGGAAACAACCGTAACCATTAATGGTAAGGAGTATAAAGAGAAGCATGTTGCAACAACATTTGGATCTGAAAGTGTTGAAGGTAATTTTGAAAGCGAAGATGATATACCGGAAGAAATATATGACGCTTTAAATTCATCTTTCCCCTTTGAGTGTATGCAAGCATTGTATGCCATTGAGGATTAACTAATAACAGAACAGTAATGAGCAAAAGTATTAGTTGGGAATTATACTTGAAGATTCGGCAAGCAATCGATTTCCTTCGCAGCATGGAATGCGATACCCCCCTAAACCTCGGTTTTTCCGGTGGAAAAGATAGCGTTGTTATTCTTGACCTTGCAGAACGTTCCGGTATAAAGTATAACGCTATCTATGCCAATACTACCGTTGATCCTCCCGGTACGATTAGCTTTATAAAGAAGAACTATCCACAAGTACAGATAATGCACCCGGAGAAATCTTTCTTTAGACTGATTGAGGAAAAAGGTTTTCCGTCTCGTTTGCGTCGGTTCTGTTGTGAGAAGCTGAAAGAACGATACGGAATTGGTAAGCGAAGTATTGAAGGAATGAGAGCTGCCGAAAGTATAAATCGAAAAGATTATGAGCCGGAGCAGTGTGATACAAGAAAATGGATGAAAGGAGCAAAGCATATTCTTCCTATCCTCACATGGACAGAAGAAGATGTTTGGAATTACATTCGTGAGCGTGGTTTGCCATATTCAAAGTATTACGATGCTCCATATAACCTTTCTCGACATGGTTGCGTAGGTTGCCCGCTCTGCAATTATAGGCAGATGCAGTTGGAATTTAAGATGTTCCCCGGCTATGCTCGTAAAGTGATAGCATCCGTTGGAATATACATGAATACTCATCCGAATGGCTTTCTTGCTCGCAATTTCTCGGACGGATACGAGGCTTTCTACTACTACATCAATGAAATACCCATTGCGGAGTTTCACGAATTAAAGAAAGGCTTATTCGGTTTCAATGCAAAGGAAATTGTTCAAAGGGAAATTTTAAATCAAATAACGTAAAACCAATAAAATATGAACGAAAGAACAGTTATAATAACAGATAAAAATGACGTGAATTGCGGAAAAGAATTTCCGGGATGGCTTGCATTTCACGATGTATATTACAGAGGTGGTACAACGCTACCTGTAGAAGACCTTTATCTTGTAACAATTGATGGACAGGAACGTAGATATGTTAGCTCACAAATAGATGTAGAACATTATAAGGCGCAACTTCTTAAAGAAGAAATAGAGCGTATCGGAGCTAAAATAGGCGATAAAGTAAGAGTTCTTCGTGAAACCAGTGGATGTTATGGGAAACAGTATTTTGACCGGAAAGAAAACAAAGGTTTTCACACTATAACAAATATTGATTGCTATGGGAATGTAACATTTGATAATGGTGAAGCCAATATGTTCAGACCAGAAATTGAGGTAATTAACTAATAACAAAGAAGGAGTGATTAATTTATCGGAGGAATAACTATGACCGAAGGACTTGTAACATTAGGAACAGCGGAGCTTCTCAAGGAGAAGGGCTTCAATTGGAAGTGTGAGCACCTAATAGACCGCAATAAAGTTATTAGAAAATACAACATTCCGCAAAGTATGTCGTGTTGTACGGAAATAGATGGCAAATTAATTGAATTTTTATGCCCAACATTGTATGTTGCCCAAAAGTGGTTACGTGAAACCAAAAACCTGCATATCTGCATATATAACACTACGTATGGATATTCTTACGAAATAAGTAAGGCTGATAACGGTACGACAGTTCTTTGTATGCCTAAAGGCCCGAATGACGGAGGAAAATGGGATACCTACGAAGAAGCACTTGAAGCAGGTTTGCAGGAAGCATTAAAACTGATATAGAAAGGAGGATAATTATGCCAGCAATACTAAGAGAAACTTACCCAACAGCCAAGAAAGAGCATAGGTGTGAGTTCTGTTGCGAAAAGATAGCGATAGGACAAAAATATGTTCGTCAGACAAATGTCTATGATGGAACCGTGTACGACTTCATTACACATCAAGAATGCAAAGACGTAGCACATGAATTGAGCATGTATGATGATTTTGGAGATGAAGGTTTAGATGGTGAATCTTTTCGCGAATATCTGGATGAATATGTTAATGCCAATCATTACGACGATGAAGCGGATGATATATGTTCTGATTGGCAACAGTTGTCTCATTATGAGATAGCGAAGAAAGTATTGGAAGAATTAAAAAAGGAGAAATAACTATGGGGTTTACAACACCGTGCTTTATACGTAAAAATACACCGGAACTTCGGGAAAATCTGAAAGCATTTGGATATATAGATTGTTCCACAGTAGATGACCGTTACACCGCAATATTTGTAGATGCAGAACATGGAGAGTTTTTCACAGAATATCTCTCAAATATTACAGAGGATGAATTGGCAATAGATTGTTATGAAAACGACAATCTGTTTCTCTCCATAGCCGCCTTGAGGGATGATACGGATAGAGGACAGTTCTTTGTGACAGAATCAAGGCTTGGAAGTATTAACTGTCCTGACAGCATAATAGAAAAAGGATCATTCATAATATGCTGTACTGATAAATGGGATTCTGTGGATATCCCTTCACACAAAGCTTCCGTATTAGAATTAATAGAGCACTTTAAAAAGCAATGATTATGAGACAGACAGTAGAAGAAGCGGCAAGGGAAGCGGCAGAAGATTGTTATGAATGTCATTACGATGATGGATACGAAATGAGGTTGGTTAAAGAGGCATTCGAAGAGGGTGTAAAATGGCATAAAGAACAAGCTATTGAAGCTCTATCCTCTGTTTTAGAAAATTGGGTACATGGCGGTGATGCGGATTGTATTATTGCCGAATTTGAAGAAAAATTAAACAATAAATGATATGATATTAAAAGATATAGTAAACCTATTGGCTAACCGGATAAACCAACCTCATGTAATAGAATGCTATTTACGGAAAGTATATGCAAAAGGTTACAATACTGGTGCTGAATGGCAGTCAAAGCAATCTCCGTGGATCAGCGTTGAAGACAAGGCTGGTTGTGACACATCTGATGATTGTATTGTAATGGTTATGAATGGTGATATATTTAGAGCATATTTTTCATCTGGAAACAAATGGATGAAAAATAATGGTGGTCATTATGATGAAGTGATAGATGATGTTGTTGCATGGTTTCCCATCCCTTCTTTCGATGAAATACTTGAAGCCAACAGAGATGTGTTAGAACGAATTAAGGAGAAAGGAGATTAATTATGGAAGTAAAGAACGTAGGTCAGTTTAGAGAAATCATTGAGAACCTTTCTGATGATTATGAAATATGAAGTATACAGAAGCTTAGAAATTCCCGATGATCAACCTTATGGAAGTGCAGTTGAAAATACACGCTGGCTCTGATTGGTATCCGGGGCAGTCTCCTTGGACAAACGTAGAAAAACTCCACCTATGTATGGACAAGACTTTAAAATAGAAAGGGGAGAATCAGCGAGCACGACCAAGCTTAATTCTCCCAAATCTTACACGATTATGATGCAAATATACTATTTACTTTTTAAATAATCGTGTTATGGAGCTGGATTTTAATAAAATAATTCGTCTTAAAAAGATTCGTATCGAAAAATCAGAACTTTCAGAGGAAGAAAATATCTTAACTTCCCCGGTTCTGAAAGATAAGAGCCTTATCCATGAAATCTATAAAATATTTGTTGAGTTGTTGAATAAGAGGGGATGTCCGCCGAATATTGACAGTGTAACCCAGCGGAAGAAGTTCATTTTCATTATCCTGTATCTGTTTTCTCCAAGCTCGCTTGCCGGTGGGAAAATGACTGCAGGGTTACGTGAGGAGATGTCAAGAGTATTGGGGATTCAGTCCAAGAGTACAATTTCCGACAACTGCGCAGATGTCGTTTTTCTCTATCAGAATTATGGGGATTTCAGCGGGGATATAGAGTATCTTTACACCGAAATCGTAAATCGGTTAAAACTCAAAGGGCTAATCAATTAATGAGCCGAAGTTTAGTGCTCCGGCTTATTTCTCTTAAAAAACTTTTTTGCGACAATCACCCGATTGTCGTACATAGTAGATAACGATATTTGCTTGTCCTTGGTTATGATAGTACCTTTGAATAAATAATAGTTCAAAGGTGTTTTTATGCAAAGAGCCAAGATAGATATATCAAAAGTAATCCCGAATGAAGGCCAAATAGAAGGACTTCCGAGAAATCCCCGTTTTATTAAAGATGAGAAATTCCGTAAGTTGTGTCGTTCTATTCAGAATCTTCCTGAAATGACGGAAGCGAGAGATATTCTTGTTTATCCGTATCAAGGTAATTACATTGTGATTGGCGGCAATATGCGACTGCGCGCTTATCAAGAACTCCAATGGAAGGAAGTATCGTATTGCATACTTCCTGAAGCAATTTCTATTGATAGACTTCGGGAGATGGTTATTCAAGATAATAACCCTTTTGGAGAGACAGACTGGAATATGATTGCTAATGAGTGGGATGTTGATGAGTTAAAAGATTGGGGACTTGAGTTGCCCACTGCTTGGGAAATTACACCAGATAATTTTGGTGATGGCTTTTCATTACCTGATGGAGAGAAACCTAATTCAGAGAAACTGACTTTTACGGTGTCAAACGAACAAGCAGATTTAATCAAAACTGCTATAGAAATTGCAAAAAGCAATGGCTTAGAATGTGAAACTTTCGGCAATGAAAATTCCAATGGGAATGCACTTTATCAAATAGTGAAACAATGGGTAGAGCAAAAGAAATAGTTATAAAGGTTATCCCGAAAAAAATAGCTGATGGGTTTGTAAAGAAACATCATTATTCGGGTAGGGTTGTGCAAAATTCGCAGCTCCATTTCGGAGCATTTCTTGATGGTAGGCTTCACGGAGTGTTGCAATATGGGCCGTCTATGGATAAAAAGAAAGTTATAACACTTGTGAATGGAACAGGATGGAATGAATTTATTGAATTAAACCGCATGGCTTTCGATGATTATCTTCCAAGAAACTCAGAAAGTTTTTGCATCGGCAAGACATTGCGGATGATTAAAAAGAATGCGCCGCAGGTAAAGTGGGTAATATCTTTTGCCGATGGTTGTTCTTGTGGTGATGGTACGATATATCGTGCTTCTAATTTCGTCCTTACCGGGATAAGGGAAAACAAGACAATACTTCTATTCCCTACGGGTGATAAGATTGCTGCCATGACATTAGAAGCGAACTTCAACATTCCTCAAATTAAGGAACTTTGTAACAAAATGGGTGTGGAACATAAGTATCGCACACGTGCAGAGTGGGTAAAACTTGGTGCTAAATATGTAGAAGGATTCCAGCTTCGTTACATCTATTTTATTGATAAATCATACCGTAAACGTTTAGCTGTTACCGAAATTCCGTTTTTTAAAATAGATGAATTGGGAGCGGGTATGTACAAGGGTGAAAAGGTTACACAAGCTGAAAGGCACGCTATAAAGACAGAAAAACATAATGGCTAAACTCAATGCAGAGAAAATACAGGAATGTGCTGATTGGGTACGTGAAAACGGTCTGATGGAGTACGGTGGCGCGAAGTTAAAAGACTTTTGCGCCCACTTTGCCATTGATGTGAAAACGTACTATCGTTGGATGTATAATGCCAATTTTGCCAATGTTATAAAAAAGGCAAAAGATGATTTTAGAAATAATCTAGAACACGATTTGGTAATCTCTCTCGCTAAATCTGCAAAGGGGTATGATTACGAGCAAACGACAACAGAATGGACTGATGTAAACGGAAAGCCTAAAATCAAGAAACAAGTGAAGAAAAACATCCATGTTGAGCCAAATGTTGGAGCCAACATATTTTTGCTAACCAATATTGCTTCCGACAGATGGAAGAATAAGCAAAATAGTGATGTCACCACCAACGGCAAGGATATAGGGCAGCAGATTGTTTTTTCGCCTACACCATTGTCGGAGAAAGATATTCAAGAGATAAAGGATATTCAGAATGGTAACAAAGAAGATAGCAACAACACCGGTATATCAGAAACTTGATGCCGCCTACCTTTCAGGGAAATACAATGTTTTCGTAATGGAGGGCGGTTCTCGCTCTTCAAAGACTTATTCCATCATCCAATTCTGGATAAGATACGCATACGAGCATCAAGACCGGGTAAGGCGAGTTATCGTTTCCCGTTTGAAGGCCACATGGATAACAGCTACTGTGCTAAAAGACTTCCTTGACGTGCTGAAAGATTACGGGCTATACAACAAGAAAGATCATAATAAGTCCACCGGTGCAGGTATCTATACGCTCTATACAACAGAATTTTGGTTTCTTGGCTTGGACGATGAACAGCGCATCCACGGTATGAAGTCGGATGCTTTTTGGATAAATGAAGCTGTGGAAGCGAGCTTTGACGATTACGCCCAACTGATGCAAAGATGCTCAGGATTTGCCATACTTGATTATAATCCTTCATACGACGAGCATTGGATTTATGATAAGATATGCAAGCGTGAGAGGACAAGGTACATGCACTCCACCATGCTCGATAATCCCCTGATTCCGGATAATGCCAAAGAGCAGATATTAAGCTATGAGCCTACAGAATATAACATACAGCATGGAACAGCTGACAAACGCAAGTGGCAGATTTACGGTCTTGGCAAACGGGCAACACTTGAAGGGCTTATCTTTGAGAATTGGGGGTATTGTAAGGAGATTCCGCAAGGTTTGAGAAAGCATGGGTATGGGATGGACTTTGGATTCACGCTCGACCCTACCGGAATAGTGGAATGCGCATTTGATGAAAGGTCAAATACATTATATCTGAGGGAAAAATGTTATCTCACACACATGGAGTCAAGCGACATAATCAAATTCTACAAGCGCATTGCACCTATGAGGGTCATGTCTGAAAGTGCAGACCCCCGTTTAGTTCGTGAGATAAAGAATGCTGGAATAAAGATTTACTCGGTTATAAAAGGTATTGGTAGCATAGAGGCCTCTATCTCCGTGATGCACGGATACAGGATTCTTATTACGGAAGATAGTGTAAACCTTATTAAGGAGATTAAGAACTACACTTGGATGTTTGATGAAAAATCAAAGAGATTCATTAATAAGCCGGCAGATGGACAGGCAGACCACTTACTTGATGCCACTCGATACTGGTGCATGGGGGAACTCATGGGAAGGATTAAGGAAGAGAAGAATTTAACAGGAATATTTACTCATTAAAATTATAGATTATGCCATTAACGCTTGAAGAAATATTAGCATTGCCTGACATCGGGCAGAAGATAAACTACCTGAAGAAAGGTAGAAAGACTGAACTTCCCGACCGTTGCAAACTTTGGGATGATTGGAATCCTGAACGCCATGAAATCATGGTTGATAAAAAGAAGTATCCGGATAGACAGGTTCTTGAAAAGGAAGCAGAGAAACACTTCGATGAAAAAACTGGTAAGACTTATGAAATCGAAGCAAAGTATAAAACAGAACCAGTGAACCGTATCTCCATTCCATTGGAACAGGATATCGTGAACATCCAAACTGCTTTTACAGTCGGCACAGAACCGTCTATGGATTGCACTCCAACTGATGATGATGAAAAGAAGCTACTGGATGCGGTAAAGGCTGTATTTAAATCCAACAAAATCAAATATCAGAACAAGAAGGTTGTCCGTGCCTGGCTCTCCGAACAAGAAGCGGCAGAATATTGGTATGTTACCGATGATGATTCGTTTTGGGCGAAGTTCTGGAAAAAAGTAAAGACTACATTCGGAGGCAAGGTAAAACCTACCAAGAAGCTGAAAAGCGTATTATGGTCTCCGTTCCGTGGGGATAAGCTTTATCCGTTCTTCAATGATGAAGGTAAGATGATTGCTTTCTCACGTGAGTACAAGAAGAAGCTCATGGATGATTCGGAGATAACTTGCTTTATGACTATCACTGATAAGATGGTCTATCAGTGGGATTTATCTAAAGGGTATGAAGAAAGAACGCCTTTTACTCATGGATTCCCCAAATTACCGGTTCTCTATGCCTACCGTCCTGAACCTTATTGCAAAAAGATAAAGACTTTCCGTGTCCGGTTGGAGAAACTGTTATCCAATTATGCTGATTGTATAGACTACCATTTCTTCCCACTATTGAAGCTAATTGGTGATGTAGAGGGTTTCATGGGTAAGGTTAAGGATAGAATGGTCAAACTTACAGGTGAGGGTGCGGATGCTCAGTATCTGACGTGGAATCAAGTGCCTACAACTGTGGAACTTGAAATGAATACTCTCTTTGAAAAGTCATATTCAATGACTAATACACCTCAAATCAGTTTTGAAAAACTTAGTGGTTCGGGAAATGCTTTGTCGGGAATTGCTTTTGACTATGCTTTTCTTTCCACTCATTTACAAGTTCAAAACCATGCAGAAGTTATAGGGGAGTTTTTACAGAGAAGAATTAATTTTATCGTTTCTGCTTTGGGTGCTATAAATCCGTCTGAATTTAGTAAAGCGTCTAAAACGATTGATATAGATACCGATATAGTACCTTACACTCTGAATAATATTGATGATAAAGTCAGTGTTGCGGTGAAAGCTGTATCGGGTGGTGTATGGTCACAGCGGCATGGAGTAATGTTTGCTGGCAACCAAGACCGCATCGAAGAAGAACTCGCTGAAATAAAAGAAGAACAAGAAGAAAAGAGAAAAGCTGAAATGCAGAAACAAGCCATAAAGAAAGGGGAGTGAAATCACTCCTCTTTGTAACTCCATTGATAGCCCTTGTGCTTCTTTATTTTTCCATTACAGCACATTGAAATGCCCGAATGGTGCGCACCAGTTGCGCGTGTCGCTTCATTCAAACTATCAAATGAATTTATAATTTTGCCGTCTTTTAATTGTAAAACAGCTCGTGAATTATGGTGGTTTTTGCCAGTCTTTTGCTTTCTACCAAGAACCCTATATGCGTGTAGTAAGTTTTCACCATCAGTAACCCATTCAAGATTGGCAACGCAATTATTGGTTTTATCACCGTCTATGTGGTTTACTTGTGGTAGGTTTTGCGGATTAGGTATAAAAGCATTTGCGACCAAGCGATGAACTTTAAATATGCGCTTTCTGCACCATACATTCAAATACCCCTTTTTGCTTTTTATGGGTATTAAAATGCGTCCATCTCTAAACCAATATCCTTTACCGTTCCAGCATTTCTTTGGCAAGGATTTTACCCTACCTAAATTTGATACTTGATAATCGCCTTCGTACCCTTCAATGTCTTTCCAAATTTCATCCATATTCTTTTGCTTTAAAGTTAAATAAATAAAAGGCAGCCTTTAAAGTCGTGCGAAGGCTGCCTTTTGATAATCGTGTTAGATTCTATTAGGGATTAGGCTATATACACCATTTACGGCACTTTCACCAATCATTTTACTGATAGCGTCCATGCACTTGTAAATACCTTCATTGAAGGTGTTGCTTTCTTCAATGTATTCTCTACCGCTTTCTTGGGATATAATGTCGGTTTGCTCGTCAAAGACTACACTCGCCTCTCTCAACTTGATTAACGCGTTCATTAGGTCTAAATTAACCTTGATGTCATTTGTTGCCATAATTATGCGATTTTAATAAGGTTGAACTTTTTGAATGAACGAAACTCGTTCTTCTCGCAATCGAAATAGGTAAATAGGTTTTCATTAGGCTTACGACCTGTACCCTTTACATTATCGGCTATCACTTCATCACGTAACGTACCGAACGCTTGACGAATCTCACCCGATACTTTTTGATAGAAGAACTGAACCGTTCTTTTCTTCATCTGTGCTTTCAATCTCAGAAGCAACCAACTTCTTTTTAGACACTCTGAGAAACTTTCACCTGTGATTCTGAACATCTGCCATGCAGTACTCATGACCTCTTTCATCTGACTTCTAAATTTTGTGCTCATACTCTTATATGTTTTAAATTATACTACTTCGTTTAATTTGATATTGCAAAGTAAAACTAATTAGTTTAATTTTACAATATCTAAAGCAATAAATAATGTTAAAAATAAAACTAAGTAGATTTATTTTAGTCATATAATTGTATTATGTGGTATAAATATCTATTTTTGCCGAATAAAACTATATAGTATTATGGACTTTAGAACAAGGATAAAAGAACTCTGTCAAGGGCAAGGTATAACTCAAAAAGAGTTAGCAGAAAAAATGGGAATATCTGATATAAGTCTGAATAAGACTTTACGAGGGGAATATCCGCAGTTGCAAACATTAGAAAAGATTGCGAATACATTAAATGTTCCTATTGCCGAACTATTTGAAAAGCCGAATGCCAGTAATGTTATCGGTTTCGTAAAAGTGGGAGATACCGTACATGAGGTGAAGTCTGCGGAGGATGTGAAGAATTTAGCTGAAAGGTTATGATTATGGAAACAATTACAAAATACGACACTATTATCAATTTCTTTTTAGATAATTGGATTATAGCTACCATTGTTGTAGCAGCTGTAGTAATAGGGTCCATTCCTTCATTAAGAGAGGGAGTTTTGATTTTATTTGGCAAAAATCGAAGAAAGAATGAGGATATTGGTTATAAAATAGATACTCAATTGCTTCGATTGCTTATAAAAGCAGATGAAGCAATAAGAAAAGAGAACCAAGATTATGATTTGTATGGTTGTGGTTCTGCATTTAGTGATGTGTATGCTTTATCTAATTATTTAGTTAAATTTAAAGTTAGGTACCAGAAGGATAAAAATGCCAAAATTATTATAGATAGCAATGATGACCTTTGTAACTTAGATAAAGAAAGTGAATGTTATAATGGCTTTGAGGAGCCACGTTATTATGAGGTTATAGGGAAAATACACAAAAGCATTCAACGTCTTTTAGAAAAACGATTGCCTAAATAAGCAGGGTAGAAGAGGAGCTTGCAGAAATCAAGGAGGAACAAGTGGCAAAGAATGAGCAAATCGGAAATAAGGGACAGAAAAACGCTTCTTAGTCAGAAAAATTACGGGATTTATAATTTTTTGATAGGAAAAATAGGATAGTTAGTGGTGACTCTTTGGAGTTGCCGCTATTTTTTTGCTCTTTAAATTGTAAATATTAGAATATAATTTTGAATTATAGAATTATATATGTATTTTTGTCACACGATAATTGAGTAACCAATGAGAATATTTACCGAACAAGCATTAAAAGAATATGCAGAGAACCATCCCGATTCAAAGGTCGCTTTGCAAGAATGGACTACCATTGTGAAAAGAAGCAAGTGGACCTGTTTTGCCGATATTAAGAAAACGTTTAATAGCGTTGATAATGTAGGTAATCAACACTATGTTTTTAATATCAAAGGCAATAACTATCGTTTGGTAGTAGTGATTAAATTCACTATTCAGTTTGTGTATATTCGCTTTATTGGTACTCATAAAGAATATGATAAAATAGATTGTGCTAATATTTAGGATTATGACAAAGATAGAAAATCAAGCCCAATATGAATGGGCGGTGAAAAGAGTAGAGGAACTTCTTCCATTGGTGAAAGATGACACTCCTTTGAATGACCCAAATAGCATAGAATTGGAGCTTCTTTCTAATTTGGTTGCTGATTATTCCGAAGAACATTTTGCATTGGGAGAACCAACACTTGTGGATGTTCTTAAACTTCGTATGTACGAAATGGGGCTTAATCAAAAATCACTTGCAAAGTTGGTTGGTGTCAGCCCATCACGGCTAAGTGATTATATATCCGGTAAATGTGAACCTACTTTGAAGGTTGCCCGTGAGATTAGCAAGAAGTTGAATATTGATGCTAATATAGTGTTGGGAGTATGAATTACTATATTGTATTGACAATTGTGGGTATTATAGCATCTATCATAGGGCTTTTTATACCGGATAAATGGCGCAATAAAAAAGTATTAATGTTTGCATTTTTATTTTTAACAATATTCATAAGTGGATGGATTTCAAACTTGCAAAATGAGATAGAGAAGAAAAATTCAATAATAGAAAGAAAAAATAATGTAAGTAGAAAAGCCCAAGAATTAATAGATAAAAAACAAATGTATTTTACTTATCGTGGATATATTCAAGCATGTTTATCTTTTTTAGAAGCAAATCAAGATTTATATCCAGATTCATATGAAAATGGGAAGAAAATAGAACTTGAATTGAAAAATGAATTGAAAGAAAATAAATATTCTACTTATGAAGTCGATGCAGCATCAGAAATATCAGGAATCATCCAAGGAATTGCTATTCTAAATCATTAATATTGTATTACTCTTCATGGAAAAAATACGGCGTGATTCACTCAGTTTCACGTCTTTTTTATACTCATTTCCCACAATTGCCTGATTGTGGTTTTCTACCTCTCCAATTATTTCCCTTTCATCCACTTACTGACTACTTTATATACCGTATTTACGACAATGGATTGATTGTCGTGAATGGGAAGCCTAAATATTTATCAATCATCTGTATTGGTGGTATTTTTACTTCCGCAAATTGAATCTCAAATTTTAATTCATACGGTATGACAATCTTAGAACAAATCTTGGCAGGGCTACAACAGAAGTTTACTGGGGTGGACACTGCTATCTTAACCCGAATTGCCACTAAAAAGGTAGAGGGTGTAACGGACGAGACAAAGGTAAACTCCATCGTTGAGGGTATCAGCTTTTCGGACGTGCTCAATTCCTATGGTGATTTCCGTGCCGGGGATGCTTCTAAAACGGCAGTGATTAACTACGAAAAGAGGCATGGACTGAAAGAAGGAAAGCCAATCGAGAACCCTAATCCCAAGCCGAAACCGGAAGAAAAGAAAGACGATGATGTGCCTGCATGGGCGCAAGCTCTGATTGATTCCAATAATATCCTTTTGACGGAAGTTTCCACGTTGAAGCAGGAAAGGGCGCAAGCTACCCGTCAAGAACATATTCTTTCCAAGGCTAAGGAGTATGGTATTCCCGAAAACTACGCCAAGAGGTGCGCAATCAAGGACGATGAGGACTTGGACGCTTATTTCAAGGACTTGAAGCAGGAGTTCGCAAATGACGGCTTCAAAGGCGTGACCCCTCCCGAATCAGCAGAGCAGAAGATTGAGAAGGAAAACGAATCAATTGCCGGAATGATTTCGGAAGGAACAAAAACTATTGTTGAATCTAAAAAGTAAATTAAATGGCAGCAGGTACACATTATGACTTGAAACCGGATTATAAGCCGGAAGAGTTTTACCGTGTAGAAACAGGGGTTAGAAAGAGTGGACCGTGGAAGTTGGATATTGCCAACCTCACAGTAGGTTCTTTTTTGCCTGTATTTACCCCGGTACAGGCTGATTTGGTAAAGCGTACCATTGTTCCTGTTCGTAACGTGAAAGTTGTAGAGGCTTACACAACAGGAGTAGATGCTTTATCTATCAAAATTGCAAAGGAATCGTTGGCTTATGTCGGCATGTTTATTGGAAGTGGTAAGAAAGGCGCGAAGATAACCGCTATTGACAAGGGTAACAAGGGTTATGATATTCTGTCTATTGAAGCTGCTTTTGGTGAAAACATCGCAAAGGATGCAGTTTTATTTGAAGCGACTGCAGTAGCGGGCACAGTGAAAAAGAATACAGCGAACTTTGTTCTTTATGATGCGAAGAAAGTTGAGAGCGATGGAGCCGTTCTTTGCACCCTTCTGATGCAGGCTTACGAAGTGAAAGAAAGTAAGTTGGTTCTTCCAATTCATGAACTGGATAAAGTAGGGCTGACCTCTCGTTTCCAGTTTGAGTATTAATTCTAAAAAAGTTTAGATATGAATTTGACCATACAAACTTTATTTACAGACCCCGCAATTGTACAGGCGATTATAGATCGGGTACTCCAGTTGAGACTGGACACAATTTACTGGAAGCAATACGGGGATTTTTTGGAAACCAAGACTCGTGTTTTCAAGACTTATTTAGGGACTGTAACGGGCGTTGTTGCCGGTTCTATTATTGGTAAGAATGATCAGAAACCTATCCGTGAAAGACGTAATCTCGGAAGCGGTTACACTGAAATAGCTTATTTAGGCGACCGCTATCAGATGGATATTGAACGTCTGTCACAGTTGCAAGACATTATCGACAAGTTCAATGCGGCCAACACAGCCGACCAACGTACAATCTTGCAGGAGATTATCGACTTCATTGTTGATGATTATCGTCAGATCCTGCTCGCTCCACACAAGCGTATGGATATCGTTGTTCCTGAACTGTTGATGACCGGAAAGGCGCAGGTCCACTTGGCAGACAACAAAGAGAATATCGAATTGCTCGATATTGAGTTGCCGTTCCATTTCCTTACTCCAGAAGCTTCAGCAAAGGATAAGTTTATCACTTACTTGCAACAGGAGATTCAGAAATTGAAAGCCAAATACGGTGTATTCTCCAAGATGATTATGTCTCGTGGCACATTCATGAAGAATATCGTAGGTGCTTCTGAGTTCGGAGATAAGTTTAAGATGATTCTTGGCGAACGTGAGTTCATGGTTAACGCAGGTTTGGTAACAGACCAAATGGCCTCCAGTGTGTTTACGGGAATCGGGCTTCCGGCAATTGAAATCAAGGAAGATTATGTAGAAAATCAAGCGGGTGAAAATATCCAGATTTATGCGGACGATCGCATTACTCTGTTACAGAGTGATAATGTGATGCGTATGCGTCACCATAAGCCGTATGTTATGACTGATCCGGTTCCGGGACGTTCTTACAATGCCGCAGAAGGTCAGATGTCCGTATGTAACTATCGTGATGAAGAAGGTAGATACATGGAGTACACCGCAGAGTGGATTCCTGAATTTATCGCTCCCAACAAGATTGTGAACATTGACCTTTCAACGATGAACGTATGACGGTAAACGAATACATATCACAGAAGTTTCAGTCTTTCGGCATTAACTTGTCGGAAGCTGACCTCTTTGATATTGTAGAAGGCGCAGGATTAGAGAATGGTGATATTGAACGAGATAAAAGCAACAAAGCTCGTATCTCCGTAGCTATTGCGAAGTTTATCCCCTCTCTATTGCTTCGTGTCACTTCAATCAGTGAAAGTGGTTTCTCGATGTCTTGGAACATTCAAGGTATCAAGGACTACTATTCATGGCTGTGCAAGCAGTACGGATTGAAAGACGAGTTAAGTAACAAACCCAAAGTAACCTTCTTATGATATTCGCTCCCCACATATTGCAGGTAAAGGTTATCACCCCTATGGAAAAGGACGAGTTTGGCAGACCCATTCCCGGAACTGGCGGTGAAATCTGGCAGGACGTATGTAAGTGCCGTTGTGATGATAACACTACCAAAGAGTTTTCATCCGATAACGGCTCTGTGTACCGTCCGAACTATCATGTAGTATGCGAGAAGAGAATTACTGTCAAGGCTGGTGATGAAGTACGTTGCATGGATGGTGATGGCGTAAGAGGTCAAGGCGAAGTTTATACAGTGAAGAGTACAAACTACTTTAACTACTCGGAATTATGGATGTAGATTTCGATTTTTCAGATGTCGACTCCTTTTTCGATGAAGGGGAATGGGAAGTTGAGAAGAAGATGATTGATGTAGGCGATGAAGCCGTGAAGTACGCAGAGGAACATGGGGATTATCAAGACCATACACTCACTTTGAGAACGTCCAATGATTACGATGTCGATAAAGACGGTTTGACATTGAAAAACGAAGCGGAATACGCATCATTCGTAGAATCTAAAGGGTATGATGTTTTGAGTAGTGCTGCTTTATATGCGGAGAAACGATTAAAAGAAGAATTTGAAAAATGAAATACAGAAAGAAACCAGTAGTAATTGAAGCCATTCGGTTGACAACAGACAACTTCGATGTTGTATGTGATTTTATGGGCGGAACTCCCGTACCGAAACACAATCCCGACTTCGGTGTAGACGAGAATGGCAACACCAATGAGCCTTATCTTGGTGTGTACATCGAAACGCTTGAAGGCAAAATGCTTGCAAACTATGGAGATTACATCATCAAGGGAGTAAACGGGGAGTTTTATCCTTGCAAGCCGGACATTTTTGAGAAAACATACGATAAAGCCGATGATTCATCCGTAATGGGCTTCGGTGATGCTATCGAAGTGTTAAAACAAGGTGGGGCTGTTCGTAGAAGTGGTTGGAACGGTAAAGGTTTGATGGTATTCAAACAAGTGCCAGCTCATATCGAAAGCGACATCATTCCTAAGATGCAATCTCTTCCGCAATCAGCAAAAGACCTTATTCTGAAAGGCAAAGGTTTCATTGACTATACGAGTCAATGCCTTATTTACAACGAGAACACCGGGCGTGCTGATTCATGGGTTCCGTCTATCAGTGATGTGTTTGCCGAAGATTGGGAGATTGTGAAATGATAGTAACTACCGACATAGGAAACATTCTCTACCGGGACTGCAAGGTTTTCGGAATAGATATAGTGCCTGATGGTGAAACGCTGACGGGTGAATTGAAGTCCGAAAGGATTGTCATCCACACTAAGAAACAACAGCCGGGTACTTATTGGAAGAAGTCTTTCGCTGAGGTGAATTTTTGTGTTCCTGATTTGAGCGAGAATGAAGCGAATGCTATCCGTCTTAATGAACTTGAAAGAGAAGTCATGAAACATTTCGATAATGTGGTAAGCATCTATGACGGTACTACCTACAATTACTCTATCGAATCAATCGGTACGGAAAAAGACACAGCTTTGAAGTGTCACTATGTGAATGCGAGAATTTTATTTGAAGTATTAAATGTAAAATGATATGAAACCATTTATAGGAATTAAGAAAATTTGGTATGGTGAACCTATTGAAGCGCCCCTTACTGCGTCTACATTGAAAACGTGGCTCAGTAGTGCTACCGAAGTGAAGAACTCCCATCAAGATACATGGGGATATACAGAGGATGATCCATCCGTTACGGACTATATCAATGAGTTAACGGGAAAAACGTATTACCGTGATATAACAGCTAATGGGGCAAAAACAATAGCGTTTACACTCGGTGAATATGGGTTTGAAGATAAAGTAGCTTTACAAGGAGGAAAGTTGGTCGGATCAGGTGACGGATGGGAAGCACCTGAAAACCCAGAACTTGTTTATAAAGCAGTTGTTGGTATGACAAAAACAGGAAACTATGTTGTGTTCACTTATGCCGGTATCGTTGGAAAAACAAACTTTGTGGAGAAAAATATGGGACTTGGCGTTTCCGCTGTAGCTATGGATAATCCGAATGATGGAGTCTCTGACGAATATTGGTTTAACGGAGAAAAGGTTGATACCCCATCGGAATCATCTTTACAATCTTTAAGAGCAAAATCCGTGGATTAAACTTTTGGTGGTTTAAGGTTAAGTTTTCAGGATGGCGGTGGGTGGTTACTCACCGTCTTTTTTAGACTAAAAAAATTATGGATAACGCTGCAAAAATAGTAAATAGTGCTGTTCTCGGGATGGATTTTGAAACGGTAATAGTAAATAGCAAAGCATACGTGATTAATCCTCCTACGATTCATAAAATAGCTGGTGTAGGATATTATCTATCCGATTTGGAGGATGCAATTACGGTCATGGATATGCTTCGCTCACTGAAAGATGTAGAAATGGCTTCTCGTGCTCTTTCATGGCTCATAATAGGGAATGAAAGCCTTAGCGAAGAATTGTCGAAAGGAACATTTGATGAGGTGGTAGAAGCATTGGCGATAGGTCTTTCCATGATTTCCGCTGAAAATTTTTGCAGGCTGTCAGTTTTAGCCAAGAACGTAGCAAATCTGACAGCAAAACAGAAGTAATAGGCAATAACTGCCTGCTCGGACAGATTGCATCGTTCATAGAAAATCTGCATCTGTCTTATGATGAAGTGGTAAATCAAATTCCATATAGAAACTTAGTAATAATGCAAAAAGATAAACTTCACACCGCATATGGAGAGGTTATGGAAGAAGTGTCAGAAGAAGAGTTTTTCAAAAGGAAAGGTAATAATCCGTTGAAGTAAAAATGGTAACGGGTAAAATAAAAGCCGGATTTCTCCGGCTTTTATAACGCTAATAGAATTAGTATTCGAATAAAAAAGTATATGGAAATCAAAATTCCTACACCTATAGTTGTTTTTGTAATCCAATTATGCTCAAAAATATCCCAATAATACATACCTCCATCTCCCCATTGATGTGCTACTTTCTTTGCCATCCAATAGCCGATTCCGATTAATGTCATGCCGATACCTAAGCCTAAAACATATCTTCGTTCTATGAATTGTATATCAAACATCATAGATGAAGCCGAAAGTAATATTCCACAAAGTAGAACTAACTTCCACCAATGGTCTATTTTAAACAAATTTCCTATTTCCATACTTTTTTCTTCTTAGTACCTTATTTAATTAATTCAGCTTCTAATAGATAACTATTTGGTTTTAGTTCCATTTGATAATATTTGATATCCCTACTTGCTAAGGAAGCTTTTATAAGTTCTTTGTCGGATTCCGGCATTCGAAAGCCAAAATATATTCCAGTGACGGATTCGGGTGATATTCCAAGTAAACCAGAGGAATATAAAGTTATTCTAATTTCCTCTTCACGTTCCCATGCCATTGATTTAGTAGCGATTAAACATTTTAAAAATTGTGTATCATCTACTAAATTATCGGTTATGCTATTTATTGAAAATTCTGGGATATCATTTTTATATTGAACATTGAAAATGCTATGTAAGTGTCCCTTTGATATAGACTTTTTTAGCTGTTCAAAATCATATTCAATACAAAAACCTTTATGCCCATTAGCATAATATGCCCATAGTAATTCATTAAAGACTGTTTTGCTTAAAGAGAATATTCCCAATTTAGTTCTTACTTGGTCTACTATCTTTGCGTAATTATCTTTTGCTATATTTTTAGGGGGTCCACTTTTCTCAATGAAATCAAAAACTTCATACATCTTACTATCATTGACTATAGTTTCAGATGGGTCATTGAGGTGCTGTACTGTTGGCGCATATATTTGGTTATTGACAAGAGTCAACAAGTCTCTATATATATCAGATCTATATTTATATAATTTCATAGAATTGAAGTTTGTTGTTAAACTCTACATTCTCTGTTTGGTGACGGGATATATTCATTTTTTCCTTTTTCTATTCATTTTTGCTTTATAATTATTTAGGGGCTGTAAATACTGAGATATACTTGATAAAAAGTAATCAGCCGCCAGCTTGTAGTTACCATATTCCTCCTTTGTTATAGATATTGCTGCATGGGCAATTCTATCTCTGGTTTTCCAAAGGGATTTTTGATTATTTTGAATGATTAAATTATAATAATTAGGGTTGCCGTGATAAGTATTGTTTAAAATTCTCCATTTTTTATTTATGAAATCCAGCTTATCTGGGTATTCTTCCATTTTTTCGTAATATCTTAATAGTTTTAGAGTGATTTCAATTCTGGACCATAATATCAATATAGCAAAACCGTATTCATTTACACTAACTAAAGCATGAATTCTGTGTTTGTAATATTTATCATCTAAAGCTTTGAATGCTTTATACGCCTTGTCTGCTAATTTAGTCTGCTCTTTGCTCATTTTAAATATGTTTATTATACTTCCTCTATCTTAAGTTTTTTTACAATTGGGGTAGGTGATTAATATTTTGCATGTCCGTTCTCATCAAAATCAAATGGCAATTCCATCTGTCCTATTTGCCGCATTTTCATCTTTTTGAAGTTGTCGCAGAATTGTTTCATATTGTCAGATACTTGAAATAAGGTGATTACTTTGTTTATCTGCTTTTCAAGGTTAGGCTCCCCGATGTCGAGGGTTAGCAACTGGTGGTATCGGCTGGTTCTGTTTCCAGACTCGCTTTTGGGAGTTTTCTTCTTTAGTTCGTCAAGGACACCGTTAGGTAGTTCCTCGTAAATGAACATATTAGTCCATTTTCCTATAATGCCTGGTCTTTTTTTTATGCCATTTACTGTAAAATCCCAACCATTCAATCTGAATAGTTCTTTATAAAACACATCAGGAAAACGTTTCTGCCACGGGAGAAGCTCTTCTGATATGTATGCCTTCAGAATTTTTTGTAGCTCATCTTTTTCTCGGTCATATTGATATCCAGTAGCTTCATCGACAAGGGCAGTAATTCCAACTCTTGCAAAAGCACGTATCAGAATTTCACATTGATCTGCTATTATTGCTTGTCTTGGAGATAATTCTATTTCTTTTCTTGCCTGAAGAAACACATCGCAAATGTCTGCTAATGCTTCTGCATTATATCCATTAATTTTTTTACTTCCATCAAAGCAACTTATCGGTTCAAAGTGGCCCGATGTTAAGTATTTAACAATGAATGGATTGAGTGTTTTTTGAGTTAAATAACGCGCTAATCTGGTCCCAGAGGTTTGCTTACCTTCTTCTGTATCTGTCATTTTTAGTGCCTCTTGCATTCCACGCCCAGATAATATACGAGTTCCATCATCCAATACATAACATGGAATGATAAGACCATTTAAGTCGAGTTCTCCTTTGTATTTTATCTTTTTACTACTTTCCATACCACTTTCTAATTTTACAATTTCTCCGCTAACTTCTTAATATCCTCCTATTGATAATGTGAAAAATATTTTCAATTCAGATGTTACAAACTGTTTCGTTGGCGGTTTATTGATAAATTTTTGATCTACTTTTCTCGAATAATAATTGTAATTTCATTATCATTTCCTCCATTTTCAAGACATCGCTTAGCGTCTAATAGTACTCTAATGGTTGGTGTATTCCATGTTGTAATTCTGCTAAAGCATTCAGAAGCTCTTCCCAACTCGGTTTGATTTTCTTGTGTAGAATTAACAGCTTTATCTATTTTGTCTGTAAGTATTCTTTCTGCATCATCAATGTTGTATCTTTTATCGCCTGTGTAGGGTAGTTTATAATTTAATCCATCCTCGTTTTTTATTGGCGTTATACTTTGTCCATATACCTCTTTGATTGCCGATTCTATTTTACCTTTTGGAGATGAACAGCTTAATAGGAAGAATGAAAGCAATGAGATTCCAATAAATATCTTTTTCATAATCGTGTGTTTTTATAATATGTTAATATTTTTGCAAATCAACACATAAAACCACACAAAAGCAAATTATTTTGACTTTTCTTTGATTTCAGCCATAAATTTCTCCAATTTGGTTATCGTGGTGGTTTTGTAGGACTATGGTAACGGGTAAAGAAAAAGCCGGAGGAATCCGGCTTTATTTAATAATATAGCCTATTAGTGAATCAATATCATTTATTATGGCTGGTTTTTTAAAATGTTTTTCCATTTCCTTTTGTATAAGATGAAAAGGAAGATGGATATTATCGATAATGCAAAGAGTATCCTTATCAGTTTTGGTGATTTGTATCTTATCACAAATAATAAAACAGTAAGAGTTAATAATTATTGGCTCAGATATATTGTTTGTGTCAAAATACAACTCGTCAACTTCAACTTCTTGTGAATGGATGTATTTTTTTTTACTATCCTTGATTGTGAATAATTTTCTATAAGCGTCATGACGCACAAAAAGATACGGCATATGCTTGTATTTAACAACGCTTATTCCAGGTACTAATTCGTTAGGGTTTACCATACTCTTATTCCTCCATCTTAAATTTTTTCCCACAGTTGGGGCAGGTGATAGTATTCTTGTCCTCTTCCAGTTCATCAACAAAGAAGTCTCCAACTTTACAACCAATTACATCTGCTATCTTTTGCAATGTATTTACTGTTGGGTTTCTACTGAGATTCTGCGCAAGCGTAACCCTTGTTATTTCAAGCTTTTCAGCGACTTGCTCCATTGTGAAGCCTTTCTGTTTTATTATACTTTTTACGTCCATATTAATGTATGATTAAAATCTATCGCAAAGATAGAATAACTTCCTTTTAATTCAAAACATTATAGTACTAATTTTAAATCTATAATCATACGTAATTATATTAATGTATTTGTATAGTCATAAATATATCTTTTGGTTAATAAATGATAATAATCATACGTTTCTAGCGTTTTTATTTTGTTTTAAATGATTATAGTCATACATTTGTCACATCAAAGTAAACAAAGAACTCTAAAATATACAATTATGAAACGCTTCAATTTATCTCAAATCATGAAAGACGCTCACAGCTTCTTTAGAAGTAATTCAAGAATGGGCAGAACTTTTGGTGAATGTTTGAAACTCGCTTGGCGTTGGGCGAAAGATGCTATCAAGTTCAAGGAAGAAAGAGAAGCCAAGATAAAAGTTATGTTAGCCAATCAGAAGCCGGTAGAGCGTAAATCTTACAATGATAGTAAGATTACTTGGGCTGACTGCTACAACTCAAATAGCAAAGGCTATATGGGCTCTCAATACTGCGGTGATTAAAGTCAAAGTAATATAGAAATAAACAAATAATAAACATATAAAAAAATAAAAGTTATGATAGAATTAATAGCTGAGAACCAAGAAGTAAAGATATACCGGCATAATACAGTTGGCGGACGAATTAATGTATATCAGTTCAAAAATGATGAATTATCATTTGGGGCTGAAAAAATATCAACTCTGAATAGATTTGAGAAAACACAAGTTTATAAAGCGATTTGTAGAGTACTAACACATAAAATATAACGATTATGACAACAGAAATCAACATCGAAGAGGTAAAGAACAAAGCTGTTCATTCTGATTTATTAAAAGCAATGTATCTCATTAATCAAGCCCGTAGTATAGTTTCGGGTACGATGGATGAGAAAGAATTACGGGATGCCGGACAATGGGACTGCTTGGACGATACAGTTTCAAGGCTGAATGAATGTTCTCGTGATGTAAGCTACATTATTGGCATGATTATAACAAGTAGAGTTTCGGCTCTAACGAACTAACGCGATTATCCAAAGGCAGTCTTAGCACGACTTTAGGGGCTGCCTTTTACCTGTTTTTACGACAACGACTTCATTGTCGTGTATGAGATGAAAGAAAATTCTTATTTCGTTTGGATATGAAATAAATTTGCAGAAAAGAAAACAAAGATGTTCTTCGTGGTTGTCGAATATGCGATAAGATATTAAAGGCGTTAGATTTAGTCCGTAGACAACCACATTAGACGGATTATTTCTTCGCCTTTCTCTTTTATATGATTCTAAGCGTAGATAGTATCTAAGAGGGTTCAGCAGAAGCGAGTACTGGCGCAACGGGGTTCGATTCCCCATCTGCTACAAATTCAGTCAAAATAAAATCCCCAAAAGCGGAAGTGACTGAGCCGCTGATGGGGATAACATTAATTCTAATGATGCAAAGATATGAAAGAAAATTCAGAAAGGCAAGTTTTTAATTACAAGAATGTACCAATTACTATAATTCGGTATAATGGAAAGCCCTATGTTGATTGTAGAAACATTGGTAGATTACTTAAAAGGTGTATTTCAGGGTGGGTAAAAGACAATAGAAATCAAATCGCTATCTATTGTAATGGCAATGGGATAAAAGTAAATAAGGCTATTATAACTAATCGGTGGCTTTTAGAAGATATTGCCCTGATGTATGCTAAGTCCATTAGTAATGACTTCTTTGAAGCCATGAAACAAGCAATCAACAAGTTTAATGTAAGTTCAACTATAAATGATAAACCTATGAATCAATTAACAAAATCAAGTACGAATGAAGAAATCAAAGCATATTTCAATGCTATTTTAAAGTTAGCGAAAGCGAGTGAGAAATATCCAGTTAATTTAGATGAAGTTTGGATGCTTGTGTATACAAGAAGAGACTCAGCGATAGATGCGCTGAAAAGAGATTTCATTGAAAATGATGATTTTGTTACCGTCCGGAATTCTCCGGAAGGTGGAAAGTTTGCTTCGGTTGATTACTATCTTACTGTTTCGTGCCTTGAATACTTTATCGTCAAAAAAGTACGTCCAGTCTTTGAAGTGTATCGTAAAGTTTTTCATAAGGCTGCCGAACATATAAAGCTACTGAAAGAGCCAACCATTAAAGATAAGATAGCGGTGGCCGATTGGCTAACTGGCTTTCTTAATCTGAACGAAAGCAGCAAACTGGCTTTAGCAAAAACTATTGCAGAACCTCTTGGTTTGCCTACACCCGATTATACACCATCAAAAGGTATTCTAAAATCAGCTGGCGAACTTCTGAAAGAAAATGAGTGTCCCATCAGTGCGCAAGTATTCAATCAGAAAATGATTGAGAAAGGTTATATGGTAGAGCTTACTCGCCCATCAAGTAAAGGCGGTGTGAAGAAATTCAAGTCAATAGTAGGTGAGGGATTAGGATTTGGCGAAAATCAAGTGAATCCGAATAACCCTAAGAGTACCCAGCCTCTTTACTATGAAGAGAGGTTTTTGGAATTGCTTGTTTTGTTGCAGTTGAGACAAATAGCTTAAGCAAATAATGCGCACCTCATTAGGTTGGGGTGCGCTGTTGTGTGTTTCTGAATAATTGCTTATCTTTAAAACAAAAAACTCATGGATAAAATTTATATCGGTAATAGGTCATTCTTTTTAGGAACAATTCCTCCAAGCACATTAGAGGTACTTACAGAAAAAATTAAAGGACTAACAATACCTGAACCTGATACAGAAGGTAAAACGGATATTGGGGATGTCGTTCTTTTCATTCTGACTGCCGTTTTTGGTGGTGATGAGAAAAAGGCATTTGAGGCGGGACAAGAACTCGCCCAGACGGAAATTGATAATGTAAGGGTTGAACAACTTTGCGAGGCTGTTGAGTTGATAAGAAAAAAGCTGGAAGGGTGAGAAATCACCCTTTATTCTATTGGTTCTTTTTTCCAATTTTTACCCCCTTGCTCTTTGTAGTAAAAATCTTGGTATGGATACCACCATACGTCATTGGGAGAGTCAAAAGAGGATTCCGCTACGAAATGATCTGCAACTTTAATATATTTTTCTCCTTTTAGAGGATATTCTTTTATTAACGGATATATATTCTTAGAGTCAATGATGTTAATGTTTGAAGGAGTACAATGTACATCTCTAAAAATGTGTACAAATTTTCTTATTGAATCTTGGCTGATAACTCCTTTATATAGAATATAGTAATTAGTCACTCGTGGTGAAATGTCTTCTTCAAGAATCTCGAATTTGGAAGAATCAAGTTTGGAAATAGCTATTTGTTTCTCTTTAAGAACTAATGAATCAATATCACTTACCTTTTTCTTAGGTTGATTGCTATTGCATCCTATCAATAGGAATAAGGACATGAAAAATAAAATTCTATTCATAAGCGCGTTTTTTTTAGTAATGTAATTTTGCAAAGTTATGTATCAAATAACATATTCCAACTTATTTCACGACAATCTTTCAAATATCGTGCTTTTGCAATCTCTAAAATAGCAAAATAAGTTTCCAATATCTACCTTCACAATTATTTTATCACAATTGGCGTATTGCTGCTTTTCCGTTGCAAAATAATCATGTAAAAGTTTGGATATGTCATAAGTTTAACGGGAAAGATAATTAAAAATTAGAATATATGGCAAAATTATCGTTTATAGTAAAGGCGGATAGAACTCCTGTTACTAAGTTGATACAAAGTATTGACGAGTTAGAGAAAAAAGTACGTCACATTCAAAATTCAGATTTGAATTTTAATAAATGGCTTAAGGCTTTTGATGATTTGCAAAAAAAAGTACAAGAGAAGAAAGACTCCTTAGAAAAATTAAAATCTCAGATGCTTTCTCTTGATATTACAAAAATGCCTCATACAAAAATTACTCTTGAAACTAATTATGCAAAAGTTCGAAAGGAGTATGAAGAACTTGCTAATGAGGTAGGCCAAGCAAGCCTTAAATTTGATAGAGCGTATAAGGGAATGCTTGATGATCTTTTGTTAGCTGAAAAAAATACGGACTCTATTACAAGTAAGATGATAGAACAGAAAAAAGTTGTTTCAGACTTAACTTCGGAAATAAAAAGGTTAAATGCAGAAAAGAAGCTTTCTACAAGTCAGACACAGAAAGATACTTTGGCTGAGCAGGCGGAAAAAACAAAAGTAAAATTAGAGGAAGAGCGTGCAACACTAAATAAATTACGTGAATCACAAGAAAAAGCCAAATTAACCGTAAAGGGCTTAAAAGATGAAGTTAGAGGTTATGAAAAGGTAACTGGGAAAGTTGCTGGAACACAGGCAGAGGCAAATATGGTATTTGATCGGTTGGAAAGTTCTTTGGTTAGATTGGGAGGATTGGCTGTTTTACAGAAATTTAGTTCGGATGTAATTAAAGCTACTGGCGATATGCAACAATTAAGTGTTGCTTTATCAACCATTCTACAATCAAAATCAAAAGCCGATTCTTTGATTGATGAAATTAAAGAGTTTGCAGTAAAAACTCCTTTTGATTTGACAGAAGTTGGAGATGCCACGAAACAGATGCTTGCTTACGGTTCTTCTTCTGAGAATGTTATTAAAGAAATGTCTATGCTTGGAGATGTAGCTGCAGGTCTGCAAATTCCCATAGGACAACTTATTTACCTTTATGGAACGCTTCGTACACAAGGAAAGGCAATGACGGTCGATATTAGACAATTTGCGGGGAGGGGTATTCCTATTTATGAAGAGTTAGCAAAGGTTTTGGGAACAACAACGGATAAGGTAGGTGAATTTGTTACAGATGGTAAAGTTGGTTTTGCGGAAGTCGAGAAAGCATTTCAGAGCATGACAAGTGAAGGTGGAAAGTTTTATAATATGTTAGAAAATGCAGCAGGAACATGGCCGCAGCAAATAGTACAAATAGGGGATTCTCTCGTAACAAAACTAAATGAATTTGGTAATAAGCACAAAGAAATATTTGAGTTGGGAATTGGAACTACTGCTGATTTAGTAGATAGTCTTGATTCTGTTATTAATATAATAAGTGGATTAGTTACTGCATATGGAAGTTATAAAGCTATTCTCATAGCAACAAATGCTGTCCAAAGGGCAGGAGCATTTATAGAAAACATTCGCCTTATAGGAATGATGCGCAAAGAACTTGGCTTGGCTACTGCCGCTCAACAGGCATTCAATACAGCGTCAAAAGCGAATGTTTATACTACACTTATTTCTGTTCTTCTCGGACTTGGAATGGCTGTTTATATGTTCACTAAACGTACGAATGAGGCTACAGAAGCTAATAACAGCCTTAAGAGAGTAAGTAAAAATGCTTCTGAAGAATATGCAAAGCAAGCTTCTACTATCGATAGAATAAATGGAGTCTTAAAAAGCGAAACAGCCTCTTTAACTTTAAAGAAAGAGAAATTAAAAGAGTTGAAAGGGATTATCCCCGGTTATAATGCCGAATTAGACAATGAAGGTAAACTGATAAATAATAATACCGAAGCAATTAAGGCTTATCTTACTCAACTTGAAAAACAGATTAAATTAAAAGCTGCACAAGAAGAACTTGAGGAACTATATCGAAAAAAGCGTTTACAGGAAAAAGATATTAAGGTAAAAGAAAAAAATGTAGAACGTGAAAAGAAAAATGTACCTGATGTTGTTTCTGGAGGAGATTTAGGTATTGAGGCTCAAAGAAACGCCCTTTCACGAGTAGCTGATGCAGAAAGTGCTTTAAAACAAGCCAATGCAGAATTAAAAATAACAGAAAAGAATATAGGTGAAATTCAAAATGAAATTGAAAAAACTTCTATATCAACTTTTGACAACAAGAAATTAGAAACCCATAACAAAAAATACTGGGAGGATAAAAAGAAAGAAGCCGAAGCTGCCCGTGACGCATTGGATATTTCTGAAAGAAATTCTAAAAAGTGGAATGAATACACCAAGCAGATACAGGAAGCGCAGACGCAAATAGACAAGTATTCCAGTCCTTCAAAACAGCAAAAGGAATTCGACAAACGACTCAATCAGCAAGAACAGTTATCTGAGCAACTTCTTTCCCTCCGCCGTAAAAACCAGCAGGATGAAATCAACCTGATGAAAGAAGGCTCTGAAAAGAAATTGGCTCAGATAGATTTAGATTATCAAAAAGAACTTGATGCAATAGAAAAGCAACGTGATGAATGGAATAAATCACAAAAAGGCAAGTTGACAGATGAGCAAGAAACACAGTTATTCACTTCGGAAGAAAATGCTTTCAAGATATACGAGAAGAATGTTAAAGAAGTAAACGAAGCTAAATTGGAGGCTGACAGAAAGGCATGGCAGGAATATTTCATAGAATTCGGCAATTATCAAGAGAAACGTAAGAATCTCATTCAGCAATACGATGATGAGATAGCCAAACTTCAAATGGACAGTCCTGAATACGCATCAAAAACGGCTGAAAAAGGACAAGCTTTAGAGCAGTTGGATGAACAATTTGGTAAATCAACTAAAGCAATGGCCGATTTGTTCGAAGATGCAAGTAGTAAATCGGTTTCCGCTATTCAGTCCATCATAGACAAATATGAGACATTGGTTAAGTATATGTCTGGTACAAAGAAAAGTGATGGCACTGATGTGACACTTGATGAACTGAAATCGGTAGGATTCACTGATAGCGACATTGAAAGGCTTGAAAATGGAGAAATCAAGATTAAGGATGTCATTGATGCCATAAAGGGGTTAAAAAATGAATTGAAAGAAAAGTCTCCCTGGCAATCGTTTAGAACTGAATTGGGAAAAGGTATTGATACCATTAAAAATGCGGATGGTGACACACAAAAGTTAGGTCAGGGTATCACTGACATAGGTAATGCTGTTACATCTTTCATCCCTGCATTGAGTGAATTCGGGTCTAACATAGCTAATATCTTTGGAGTTGATGATTCTAAAATAACGGGAATCATTGATGCTGTTGGAGGATTAGGACAAACAGCCGTAGGTGTCGGACAGATCATGTCTGGCGATATATTTGGAGGTGCGATGAGTGCAGTCAGTGGTATTTCTTCTATTGTGTCCGCGCTTGATGGGTTGTTCGGATCTGATTACTCGCATTATAATGCAATGAAGGAAAGATACGACACGCTCAATGAAATCTGGGATGAACTGATTAGCAAGAAGAAAGAATACATTGATATTTCCTATGGAACCGAGGCTTTAAAGGCTGGTCAGGAAGCCCTTGATGTTATCAAGAAATCCCAAGATGCGCAACGTAATCTTGCCAGAACTCTGGTACAATCAGGGGCAAGTGCCGGATCGCATTCTATCGCCTATCGGCAAAACGCTGCATTGGGCGGCTACGCTTCAGAACTTTATAGATATGTGCGCCAGAATGGAAACTATAATGATATCACTAATGCCTTACTTGGAGCTTCTGCTGAACAGTTGCAAAAGGTGAAGGAACAGATGCCTGAATTATGGGCAGGACTTGATGGTGATTTTCGCGAACATCTGAATAATATCATTAGCGGTGCTGAACAGGCAAAAGAGGTTCTTGAACAAATGAAAGAAGCTGTTGCCGGGATAAGCTTTGATGAATTTCGTAGTGGGTATATTGATTTGTTATCAGACTTGGATAGTACTAATGAAGACTTTGCCGATAACTTTGAAAAGTATTTGCAGAAATCTATTTTTGAGTCTTTATTGGCAAATAAGTACAAGGAACGAATACAGGCTTTATATGACACTTGGGTTGAGTATGGGAAAGACGGTCTAACGTCTGATGAGGTTCAAAAACTTCGTGATATACAGGAACATCTATCAGAAAGTTTGTTGGCCGAACGTGATAAAATAATGAGTGATTTTGGTTTTACTACAGGTGGATCAGAAGCTAAGACGTCTGCAAAAAGAGGCTTTGGTACTGAAATGACTCATGAAGATGCAGGAGAACTGAGTGGCCGGTTTACTGCTTTACAAATTGCTGGCGAAGAAATTAAAAATCAGAATGCTATTCAAGTACAGTCACTAAATCTTCTCACAATGAAATCAGAAGACATCTTTCGTGTAAATACAGAGATAAGGAACATCGCTGACGATACTCGTGATCTGATAGCACAATCTTATCTTGAACTGGTACAGATTTCAGAGAATACAGGGGCTATTATAAAGCCAATACAACAAATGCAGAAAGATATTGCAGAAGTAAAAAAGAACACTTCAAAATTATAGATTATGGCAATTGAGTTACTGATAAATAATAAAAATGCTTACGCCACATGGGGAGTAAGAATGGGAGAGGGATTTCTTGATGTAATAGGGGCATCCGCTCCCATGAAGGATTTTATTGAGAACAAAAGCCGACTTGAACATGGGAAACGGGTAATAATCAATGATCCTAAAGTTGATGAACGGGAAATAACACTTTCTTTTACAATTGAGGGTAGTTCTCAGTCCGATTATCAATCAAAGAAGAAAGCTTTCTTTGATGAACTTTATAAAGGTAAGGTCGATATTCAAGTTCCGGCTAATAGTAACGATATTTATCATCTAATTTATCTTGGGAAAAGTATCACTTATGCACAGAGTTTAGATCGGATGTTCGGGAAGATATCAAGCAAGTTTTGCGAACCGAATCCAAATTTAAGAATCTAATTTACGACATTAATTGCATTGTCGTATATGGAAGCCTTAATTGTTAGGGCTTCTTTTTTTTGTCATTTAACTTTGGCACTATGAATGAGGTGAAAGTCAAAGACATATCAGGAAATGAGATTTTTTCAACTCCTATAGATTTAGGCAGCAAGAGAAAGTTTCAGTTAATGAAGGAAGACTACGTTATTTTAAAGTTTTCCCTCGTTGATCCGGTTTTCTTTAAATTAGGTTATTATATTGATCTTCCCAATGACCCTACCGGCCTGTTTGATATTGTAGACTTGCAAAAGCCTACATACAACGATTCTACCGGTGGTTACGATTACGAACTACGTCTTGACGCTTATTATTGGAAATGGAAGAATAAAAAATTCTTCTACACTCCCGAAAATGCCGGACGCGAAGCCGGTTGGAGTCTGACTGCCACCCTTTATACCCATTTGGTTGTATTCTTGAAAAACCTTTCCGTATTAGGATATGATTACAGGGGTACAGCGTTTAAATTTGAAATAGACTATAGTGTGGTTTCCCAATCAGCCAAACTTGTTACCTATGACAATACCAATCTTATCGATGCCCTTTCCCTGATGGCTGAGACATGGGAATGTGAATGGTGGATAACCAACCATGTCATTCATTTCGGTAAGTGCGAGTTTGGTGATCCTATCGATTTGGAATCAGGGGTGAACGTAGAGGCGATGGAACGTAGCGACAGTCAGAGTACTTATGCTACCCGCATTTATGCCTTTGGTTCTACACGTAACATTCCGGATACATACCGGAAAAAGCTTGTATTCGATGTTAAATCGGTCAATGGAAGAAGGATTTCCGATACGTCAAGAAAACTGGATGCCGGGTATTTCCCGGTAAGCTCTTACAGAAATGACGATGATATTGTTTTGTCTTACGAAAAGCCTTATTCGATAATGACAAACAGCCCTGCCAAGTATAGTGTATTGATTCCGGTATCCAAGAATATGCCGGCCGGGAAATACAGCATTCAAGCGGATAATATAACAGCCGGAATAACAGACCCTAACCAAGTCGGACTTACTGTTCGTAACTTCAAGAGTACATTCAGTATCGAATATGTAACGGGAGGAGAGACGAAGCAGATTGAGATACAGACAAAAACAGAGGAGCGGGAAGGTAAGTATACTCCTACGGTTAAGTTTGATAACGCCATATTCACGCTTGAAGGCGATGCATCGGAATGTAGTATACGCATTGACTCATCTGTAGAATTCATAATCGATGAAGCAAATATACATTTCAATATTGCTTGTTACGGTGTAGTAAAGAATGAGAATAAAGGTGCTGATGTTACTGTCACTTTTATCTCAGGAGGTAATGCTGGTAAAACATTTGATGCGGTATATAATCCGGAATACAAAGCTGGCGAAGAATCGAATGTGATAGAGTTACCCGAAGGAGTCACAGCATCTTCTGGTGATATGTACACGATTGATAACATCATCAAAGGGAAAGTCCCCACCAATTATTTCAGTAAGGATGACGCTGAATTGACGGTTAGCGGTGTTGTACAGAAGCGCTTGATGCTTCCTTCTGATGTTCCTTACGTAGATGCCTATCGCTACAGCCCTACAGGTGAACGTATATATATCGGAGACCCGCGTTATGACAGTCCGCATAATGTGGAAATGCCCGTAGAGGAAGCCGTTGAAGAGATAGTCATTTTTGAGGATGAATATGCAAAATATATCGGTTCCACAACAGAAGTTCCGGAACCGGATATTGTCGAGGAAGAGGACAGCGAAGGGAATAAGACAGACAATACGCATCTTGTGTACACATTCAAAGATGCAGGGCTTAAGGACTTCTATGATAATTATCGTATAAAAGGTGAAGACATCCGTGTGATATTCCAGACCGGTAAATTGGCAGGCCTTGGTTTTGTTGTAGAGCTGAAAGATAGCAGTGATAGTGGTACTACTTTCGAAATTGTCCCGAATGAAGACTACGGTCGCTTGTTACCGGACGATGTACTTTTCCCCCAGTCGGCTCATGTGGAAGACGGGAAAGAAATACCGGCTGATACTTACATCCTTTATGGGTTTGATACCGCATTCCTCTCGGAGGATATGCTTCCTAATGCGGAAAAAGAGTTACTCTCGACCACTCGGAAGTATATAAAAAAGACTATGGTAGATCCGTCTACTTATAGTTGTACAATGATGTCTGATGTTGTATACGACAAAGACGGCAATCATAGACTCTTTGAAGCAGGAGACCGGGTCAATCTCATCAATAAAGGATATTTTGAAAATGGTCGTCAATCCCGCGTAATTGGATTTGAATACAATCTTGATATTCCCTATGATTCTCCGGTTTATATGATTGGGGAAACTGCTCCGTATTCGCGAATCGGGGAAATTGAGAGTAAAATCGATTCATTGGCTTACAAAGGTCAGACGTACAGCAGTAACACTTCTGTTAGCGGTGGCGGGGCAAGCGTGTATGTGATTGGCGTTAACGACACTACTGCTCCTTCGGATAGAAATGTCTTTTCTGCAAAGAATTCTCTTTCAAAGTTTCTTCGAAAAGACATCCCGAATTCAGCATCCGAGCTCATCACTTTCATAAAAGGCCTTGTATCCGAAAGTATGATCTCAGCCCAGGATGGTGTCCAGTTCGGCAAATCTTTCGCTTCCGGCCTAACCGGTCACGGCGGCTTGATAGATTCTTTTGGACGCGGAGAACTGGAGTCATTGGTATTGCGACGTTTCCTTGAAACTCCCGAACTGCGTTACAACCGTATCAGAGTGACAGCCGGAGACCTTTGGCTTTCCCCCGGTGGCGGATTGATAGAATCCGTGGAGCCTGACATGGATATGGAAGGCAATCTCCTTGACACGGGTACGGTCACATTGAAGTTGGAGTCAGGTGAGATCGGTACGATTGCGGTTGATGACCTGTGTATGGGCATGTACCACTATGAATCGGGAAATGCCACGGAGGATTATGACGATGGTATAGGAAACAGAAGGATGTCCGGCTTCTCGACATGCTATTTCAGAATAACGGAGATATTGGAAACCGCTACTAACAGCAAGTTCCGTTACAAGCTTCGTGACTCGTCGGATAACTATCCTAACCCTATAGCACCTGCATCAATGATGCATTTCGTAAGTTACGGCAATGCAAGCAATGAACTAAGGCAATCTTCCATATATCTCAAAGGTAGCGGTAACCCCTATATCCGGATACTTAAAGAAGTCAATTGGTGGGAGTTCTCTTTCAAAAATATAGGATGCCAGTTCGGGTATCTGGATAACCTGAAGATATTCGGAGTAGACACGACAGGGTACTCGGCATTCATCAACAGCCTGTACTTCTACGGCAAGATAGAACAGTTGGAAAAGATCGTTGAAGATACGCTGGGAACAGGAGACTTGCGCATGGAGATTAAAAACAGTGAAGACGCTTATGTATTCGTTGACAATAATATTGATGTTATCCTAACAGCGAAAGTCTTTAAGTATTTCAAGGACATAACGTCTGAGGTTGTTAAATGGGTTTGGACTCGTGAATCCGGTACATCCTTAGCAGACATTGCAAGCGACGCTATATGGAATGACAAAAACTCATCCGCCCGTGAAAGTGTGCATATAACCGCAGGTGATATTACTACCGATTCGGTAAAATTTATTTGTGAAGCGACAATAGGAAATATAACGATAAGAAAAGAAGAAACATTTAAATAAATAGATATGGCAGTATTTAATAGAGTTTATTCCCCTCTCGGAACACAAATTTCCATGTTGGTTGCAGAGGGTTCGCTAAAACAGGATTATGATGCGGATAACAAAATCTATACCCCTGACCGACGCATACGCCCTACGGCAATACAGCCGGTATGTAGTATTACAGACCCATCCGGTATTCTTGAGAATGGAACTGTAAATCTTTATATTACGGATATAAAGTGGTATGAGAATGAAATATCTGAGGCTAACCTCATTTCTCCTACAAATTCAAAGTACAAGATTGATTCAACCTCAAACACGAACAACAGAGGCAGGATCATTGTATATAAGAACGTTAATTTTGATGCACCGGTTACATTAATTTTCACTGCGACTTTCGCTGATATGGTTAATGGCAAGTTAAGGCGTAAAGCCTATTTTGTCGGTACATCTGTATTGGCGTCAAATGTCGCTGCCAGTTCACCGGCTGTTCTCAAAACAGACTATCCGCGCGGACGTTGTTTTAATCCGATAAAGGAATTGACATACTTGAAGCTGTCTGCTGATTTGGTAGCTGGCGAGACATCTATTCCATCTGCATACTGGTGGTATAAAAAGAATGGCTCTGCCGAATCATTGATAACAGACTATGTAGGACATAATTCGCGCGAATTGGAAGTACCAACAGCTTCTATCGGCAAAGAGCAACATTATGTCTGCAAGGTACAGGACTGTCGTCAGAATCTGACGGATGTCCGCAATGAGTACTTGCAGGAGGAACTCGACAAGATATCCGACTACCCCCGCAATCTGCTTGCCAAGCAGTATTTTCTCGATCTGAACGATGAGGTTCAGCCCGGTGTCGTAACTGAGGGAGAAGATGCGGACGGGAAGTATATTTGTGTGCCTAACCCAGCGACATTACGTACTTATGTAGGTGGAGATGAACAACGTGATTTATTCTCCGGAAAGATGTCTTTCAAGGAGAATACAGTATATGTTCTACGTGTTGTGGGGAAGTATGCTTCTGAAATAGACTCCCAATGGGGTTTTTCACTTAGAATAGTGTACACGGACGGTACATTTTCATCGCCATTACGATTTGACTACAAGGCTAATAAAAAAACAGAGGCTATATATATAAGTGATTCTGGAAAAACGATATCACATATTTCTTGTACATATGGAATTGGCGTTCCGTCTTACATCTACGGTATCCAGATCACCGAGGAATACAATTACAATTTGCTTGAAGGGGATACGGAAGAGGTGTTAGTTACTGCTGCTACGGGAAATTCAAATTCTTACAAAAAGATTAAAATATCGAAAGCTTTATCTGTGGGTAAAAAAATAACGGTTAAGGTTGATGGTATGGAAAATCTTGCAGGAGAAGCAACTGAATATTCAGTTAATTTAATGCAGGGTACTGAGATTATTACAACAGGTGAGAAATTAAAATCAAGTTATAAAACGCATGTTTTTACAATTAATGATAAATACGATCCTAATGGAGAACCTGCATACTTAATCCTTTATGCAGGTAAAACGTTAGAAACAGCCGGCAACTCTGTCAAGTACAAGAATGTCCAACTCCTTGAAGGCGAGTACGCTTGGAATGTGCTTGGTGAAGATATTGAGGAAGTTACTGTCGAAGCCGGGGAAAGTTCAAATGGAAGAAGTGGAATTCTGATACCAAACAAATTAACTGTCGGTGGGAAATACATGATTACTGTTGATGATATTATTAATTTGAAAGGCGAGGAGACGGAATATACAGTTCTTGTTCGACAAAATAGAGAAAGTTCAATACCGATATCTGATACCATCAGTATTTCTCAAAATAAAAAAAATGCTATTATTACTATTAATGACCAGTACCAAGATGGGGATTATGAAACCATCTTATATGTTTATGCCGGACAAGCTGGCTCGACTGCAGGCAACATAGTTCAGTTCAAGAATATCCGTCTTTTGCAAGGCGAGACAGTCCTTCCTTCTGCACCTTCATATACCCCTCACTTCATCCCATCCGCACCGGATATCGAAGTAGAGTCTGAATCGATACAGTTACCGGAAGGGTACCGTCCGGACGTGCAGGGAAAGACGATCAATCATGAATTTACTCTTGTGACTCGTTTACCTCCGTACAGGACATCTGTTGTTACACCGTATGGAAATGATTCTGGAGTTATTTCGATTCCTTCTGATGTGAAGTTATTTCAGGCAGGAATACAGGTGGACGTTGCCGGTATAGGGACATTGGATAATCCGGAAAGATACTTCTCTGCAGATTGGGGCAATGGCTTGAAGGGCATGAACGTTCTTCTTGATGCTGATGATATCGGATTGGGTGTGCAGGAGGTAGAACCGGACGTGGTTGAAGGGATGGAGCATGTGAAATATGCCGTAAGTGGATGTTCGCTTCCCTCTGCTAATATGAACAAACTTGAAGAGTTCGTTGAAGGAAGCAGGATTGTTGTAGAAGTTCCACCCAACACTCCTACCAAGAGTGCTGTGGATATATATGTTATTAAAAATAATATAGGTTGCCGTGTTTCATATTTGGGGACGGGATTTGCAGATTTGTATATATATGCTTATGGTTTTAGAAAAAAGGCGAACATAAAGAATCTACAAAAAACAATACAATGTTTTGAGTTTGAAATAGGATCGACATTAAATGGATGTAAATTGAAAATTAATGGAATATCATATACAGGTAGTTTTACCGAATATGAAGCTGGCGAGATATCTAATGTTGCTGTACAAAATTCTGCATTCACATCATTAATAGAAATTTATTCTCCGGAAAATGCACTCTTGCATAAATGGGACTTCGAAGGAAGCACTGATGATGAAAGATTATCAGATAAAGCAGAAACAGAGAATAAAGTCAATTTTAGTAAAAGTGAAGGTTTTGAATTTATCCCCGTATAACAAAAAATCAAAAATTATGGCAAGATACATATTTATAGACAGAAAGACAGCCCTTGAAAAAGGGCTTATCACCTCAGAGTCGGCATGCCGTCAGAATGCAACGACAGTAGTATTAATCGAGGATGAGCTTAAAAAGCTCGGTGATGACGTTGACAAGGTGATTGAGGAGCTTGGTGCTGTTGCGATGGATACAAAGCAGGCATTAAGAGAGCTTCAGAAAAGAGAATGGAATTAAAGTATAACCAATTAATATAAAAATAATTATGACAACAGTAGTTAGGGGTGGTACAACCATAAAAAGACTGAGAAGTAAGGGTTCTCTGACAATGAATTTGCTCAGTACAAAATCTCTCGTACAAGCGACCAATGGTACTTCCGTACTTGTAGACTGGACTATAGAAGATAATCAACCGACTGTTTATCCAATAATTCGTAACTCTAAATCTACGGAGTTAGTATATGATTACGTTAGCGTTGTATGGAAATATGATGGTGTGGTTATTGCTGAAGGCGATTCGCGTTTTGATATCACCAAGACATATACAATGGGATCGCATGAAGTTCCTTGCCTGATTATAAAAGACAATCTTGGGCTTTCAATGACCAGTAGTAAATTGATAACTTGCGATGCTACTGTAAAAGTGGACGGATTTAACGAAATTGTATCTTCTGATATTGAGGTATCAAAAATGGAAGCATCCCCGACAACATACATAGGGGAAATCGGTATGACAAATGGAGGTGTCATATCGTCCGAAGCAGATACTATTACCTTGAATACAGTTTTATCGCAAGGTGGAAATTTAATTTCCAGTTATGAAGTAGAATGGTATAGAGTTGTCGCAAACGATACAGACGAAGAATTGGATGGTTTGGAAGCATTGGGAAAAACGGGAAAAACCATCACCCTTGAACGAGATGATATTGACCTGATGGAAACCATTGTTGCTAAATTCAAAGTAATAGATTCAGTTGTCAGCACTAAATCGGTAGATGTGCGCGACGAAACCGACCCATATGTACTTAATTTTACCTACGATACACCAGGCGGTTATCTCGATGAGGTGAATGGTGTAACCGCAACCGCGAAGGTTATAACACGTGACACCAACCAAGAAGTACCGTTATTCACCTATTTTGCATTTTCGTTAATGAACGGACTTGTGTTTATTAGGGATCAAGCAAAATCGACGAATAATAAATTTAAGATAAATAAGTCTGATTTTGAGACAGATAATGTTGACCAATTATGGCTTCAAGTAGAAGCAACACCATCATGAAAGTAAAAGGAGGTGTACCAATACGTAGAATTCCCCGTACTCCTACAGTATCAATCCTGCCGGGGGAACGGGTGTTCCATAAGCTCCCGGACGGGACTTATGAGCCGGCTACGATTACGCTTGAAGCTGTCGTACAGAATGTGGATAATCCCAAATATCAGTGGGGACACATTGTAGGCGGCAGCTTCCAGCCGTATTCTGTGGCATACAGCCATATGATCGCCTCTCCGGTGCATGCCGGTGTGGTAGCCGTTAAGGTCACGGGTGACAATGTACCCAACGCGATAATTGCTTCCGAGACACTTACCATAGTGGAGGATGGCGTGTCACCGGTGCAGTACAAGATCGTGGTTAAACAATTAAATCGTGTCGTAGATTCGATTTCTTGTGACTCATATGGCAATCCCAAACTTTATTATCAGGCAACGGCATATCTGTATAAGATAACCGGAGACATCGAGGAACTTTGTGAGGATTTTAATTGCGTAGTCGTTTACTATAAGAATGGCACACAGACGGACACAAGCATCAGCACCTCCCCGTCGGGCAGCTATGTTTTTGACGTATCCGGTGATTATGATTTGATCCGTGTCGGTTTTGTTGATTTGGAATCAAGCAAAGACATCATAGAGACCAGTCTGGCGAAAGTATATGACGGTGCTCCGGCAGTGCAGTACAGCATTGAGATATTGCAAAGAGGGAAGTCTGTTTCTACGATAGCCAGTGACGCGGAAGGATATCCCAAGTTGGAACCGTATGCCATTGCGAGACTTTATAAAAAGGTCGGCAATGCTGATAGGACTTTGTGTTCAGATTTCTATTGCAAGGTAGCGTCAATGAATACAGAGGATGATATCAGTAACGAAGAGGAAAGCGGCGTTCCTGTGTCGGATTATGAATTTGAGGTTGCGGACAATTACTATGACAGCTTTGCCGTATCGTTTTTTGACAAGGCATCTAAAAAGACGGTTGCAGAGCATTCGATAAGCAGAACCTATGACGGGTCAACTGGCGCGAACGGATATACATATCGGTCACGAGGCATGTTTACAACCGGTGAAACCTATGTATGGAATAGCGAGTACCGTGATATCGTGTTCTCATGGTTCAACGAAAAGTTGTATGCGTTCCGTGTCAAGAACAAAGGAACTTCTGTGACAGTTCGTCCTACTTCTCCTAACGGAGATACCAATTGGGATGTTGCAAGCGACATGAGATTTGCAGCTACCGACTTGTTCTTGGCGCAAGACGCGGTAGTGGATGTGCTCGGTACGTCCAAAATCTACATAGGCAATCTTGACAAGACCGAAGGATGGGAAATGACCAAAGGAGCAATCAAGCATACCGGTACGGGACTCGAATTGACTAAGGACGGAAAGTTGTCCGCGCCTGAAGGTGGGATAACAATAGGTACAAAATCCGTTGAAGGCATGATTGACGATGTTCATGTTGGCGGTAGGAATTACGCTCACGGTACATCCGATGAATGGAGTGAGAGTGTTACATTGGAGGGTAGCACAAATCAGACATTTTCTTTGTATGACTGTTACCTTACCGACGTAAAGGCCGGGGATGTCGTATGTTTTTCCTTTAGCCTTGAATACAGCAATATAGTAAAGAACTCGAATCCCATATTCCAATTGCAGGCTCCGGGCAGTGATACAGGATGGGACAATGGTGGTATGGGCGCTAATATTCTTCCGTTTGTTCAGGCAGGTAGTGGTACTGTCCGTGTTGTTGCGTTCTATACCGTCACGGAATACCAGCTAAACAATAAGTATTGGCCGGTTGGTATCCGTTGCGACAACATTGCTGGAAGTGTTCGATACAAGAATTTCAAATTCGAGATAGGAACAAAGCCTACGGACTGGTCACTTGCTCCGGAGGATTATGTCGAGACGGGGATTGACATTCAGAATCGGAAGATTACGTTAAAAGCTGATACTACCGTATTTCAGAATAATGCCGGGGAGGATATTGCAATCTTTGACGATGATGGCATTGTTGCTAAAAAGGTGGAAACGTCTATAAATGGCAAAAGGATAATTATTGATCCTGCTGACAAGTTGATTAAAATGTATAATGAAAGCAATCAATTAGTATCTGAATATGGATTTTCATCAGAATATTTTCCCGGATTGGACTTATTCCTTTATAAAGGGAGTACAAATGAAATATTTGCTAAGTCGCACATGGAGGCAAATTCGATTTATATTGAATCCTTAGATGCAGAAGAATCTGTATGTAGAGTACTTTTGTCTCCATTTGGAATCTCGTTTTATAAGAATGGAAAACTTACAAAATCCTATCCGAATCAATAACAAACCCGCCCTACTTTCCCAAGCAAGGCGTTACGCATACATAAACAACTTATTAACTTCCATTTGAGGAAAGTAAAGTCAGAAAAGACAATGCAAAGATACCATTATAAAACTAAAAAGAAAAAGAAAGTTAAATAAATAGCCCGACTTTCACAAGCCGGGCATACGTATTGCTAAAAATATGCCACACCTGGCGCATGATCGATTGAATTGCATGACAAATATACTTATTAATAATTAAATAAAAAAATGAAAGAGAAAGCAATTCATCAAGTTACTTCCAGTGTGTTTGCCCCAATCGCTGGTAGTTTTGTAATAGACAGCTTACAATTGATGGTTCCTTGGATTATCGCTATGTTTTGTGTAATCATTTGTGATTTGGTGACGGGAGTAAGAAAAAGTCTATTGTTGAAGGAACACGTGAGGTTAAGTCGTGCATGGAGAGCAACTATGGGGAAAATGGTCACCTACTTTTCATTTGTAGTCATGGTGGTCATGGTCAACAAGGCGGCAGGCGACAATCTTCACATTGACACTTATGCGTGCTTGTTCGTATGTTTTATTGAGGGGTGCTCAATCATAAGCAATATACTGAAACCTAAAGGATATAACATAAATCTTGCTGCTGCTATTGCCTTGTTTAGCAAGAAAGTATTCAGTGTAGACAAGGAGGATGTTAAAGACGTAATAAATAAGGAAAAGAATGAATAAGATCGATTCTATTATCATCCATTGCTCGGCTACAAAAGCCGGGCAGGATTTGAGAGCGAAAGACATTGACCGGATGCACCGGCAAAGGGGATTCGCTCAGATAGGTTATAACTTTGTAATTGATCTCGACGGCACTGTAGAGAATGGGCGCCCACTTTCTATTGACGGAGCTCATTGTAATACGAAAGGCTTTTCCGGAGTGTCATACAATAAACACAGTATCGGTATCTGCTACATTGGTGGTCTTGATGTAAACGGACGTCCGACAGATACCCGGACGGAAGCGCAAAAGAACGCCCTTCGTGACCTTGTAGCAAAACTATGCAAGGAATATGATATCATCGAGGTGCTCGGACACCGGGATACATCTCCCGACCTTGATGGCAGTGGGGAGGTTGAGTCTGTAGAGTATATCAAGTCGTGTCCGTGTTTTGATGTAAGATCAGAGTTTTCTAATTTCTTTCGTAATATAGTTGTAAGGCCATTATGAACGAAAATCAATATAAGGATAGCGCAAAGTTATGTGCATGGGCACTTGTTGGGATAGCCGTGATATTGCTTGCCGCTTTGCTATCATCATGTAAAAGTATACAGTATGTTCCGGTTGAGACCGTGAAGCATGACAGTATCTATATCAGCAAGATACAACATGATAGCATCTATCGGAGAGACAGTGTTTATGTAGACCGCGCAGGAGATACGCTTTATATTTATAAGTACAGATATATATATAAGTACAAGAATCTGATTGATACGATCTATGTGAACCGTGTAGATAGCGTACAGGTTCCTTATCCTGTTGAAAAGCGACTAAGCAGATGGCAGAAGTTTGAAATGTATGCTGGTGGTGCAAGTATAGGGGCAATGATAACGGTTACACTGATTATTGTAGTGTGGCTGGTGTATAGATTGAGGAGAAAGTAATATAATATTTGTGTAGAAGCTTACTTGTAGCGACAAGTGACATTCCCCGGTTCTTAATGGATCGGGGATTTTTATTATATTTGCCGGAAAATAAAAGAATCATGGCACACAGTTACGACTACAACTCCGTACAGGAGTTACTTTCTTGGGCAAAGAATATGCTTGAAAACAAAACGTATCCGGCATCCCCGTATCAATTAAGTAAATGTATAAACATACTCGATTGTGAGTATTTTATTGAAAGCTCGATAGCTACTATATCGAAGCACTGGGAGAATCCAACGTTTCACCCATATATTGAGCATCTATGGGAATTTAGGGAAAAGATAGAAGGGAAGGCAGTCGAATAACTGCCCTTACATTTATCCTTTCATCATCATAATATCCGCCCTCATTTCAATATAATCTTTGTACTTCTCTGGATTATTCACGTAGTCTATTACCCTATTGATTGCTATCTCTGCTTGCTTTTGTTTCACCTTAGTGTAATATCTTATAATCCCTTTGCTTTTGTCTGAATGCCCGAGACAATAATCTATCACCCCGTCCGGAATGCCCAGTTCAGATGCAAATTGGGCAAAGGTTTTACGGGCGGAATAAAAGCAAAGAGTTTGTTTAATGTCTAAATGATCTTTTAGTTCTCTCATGCAAAGATTGATATATTTTTGCAAATTAGAGTAGGTGTAAGAATAACCTAAATCCAAGAATCCCTTTTTATTTATATACCTATCAATAATGGCTTTTGCTTCACCATGTATGGGTATTGTTATAGTTGTTTTTCCTGTTTTAGCATGCATCGTTTTTGTTCTTTCAAAAGAGAGGACATCTCCTGACAAATTTACAGAGAGTAAGTCTTTGAGGTTTATTCCACATAAGTAAAAAGAGAGTAGGAGCATGTCTTTGCCTAAGTTCATGCGCTTTCCTTCGACTTCTGTGTTCCGAATTCTTTGAAATTCTTCTATTGTTAGGTCGCATTCTTTAGGTTCAGCAGTAGGGATCTTGGTATATGCAAATGGGTGGATATCTGTTCTAAGAATCCCGGCTTTGATAAGCTCGTTGGTTCTGGCTTTCAAATGCGTTAACCTTAATCCTATATTTCCATTGGCATACCCTTTCTTTACCATCCACTTTCTAAAGTGTTCAATTAATATAGTATTGATGGCTGGGATGGGAACATCTCCTTCGGCATTGGTGAACACCCGTATGGTTTCTTCATTCATTTTTGCATAACTTTCCCTCCCTTCTTCCCTAATTTCATTGATCCTCTTTTTCCAAAATTCCAAAAATGAGATGTAGGAAGGGCGCTCTTTTGATGTTATGATTTGCTTTATTTGAAGCGCTGAGAAGTATTCCATATCTTCGATAGAATCGAATTTATCTTTGTATTGCGAAAACACAAATTCAAGTCTTTTATTCATAATATTCGCGTCCTTCCGATAAGCGACCTTGCCGTTGTCGAACTCTGCAATATTATCTAACAGAAATTCTGTTTTGATATAAGCACGTTCTTTCTTTTGTGATATGCAGACCAGTACTGGAAGTCTGCCATCATTTTCCTTAATGGAATTTAAAACTGTTAATCTGATTGTTGCCATAGTCGAATAATCAAAACACAATTCTACTATACAATTTTGTGCAAATATATATGCAGATTTATGTTTTTTTTATTCGAATTTGAATATTTAGAAAAGAAAAACGCTGATTAAACATGTAATAATCAGCGCTTTATTTGAGAGCCGCTAGCCAGACTTGAACTGGCGACCTACGCGTTACGAATGCGTT
>ERZ1673736.680-NODE-680-length-51129-cov-8.727630_pt1 | contig 51129 bp, 46 predicted proteins | sample MGYA00580212_ERZ1673736 | MGnify/ENA primary metagenome ERZ1673736 (study PRJEB41218, sample SAMN15661752) | gut metagenome | host: Homo sapiens | place: Canada: London | collected 2015-08-20/2019-03-30 | study: EMG produced TPA metagenomics assembly of...
CCACTCTGGAGGTGGTGGGCAGAGACCAGCCGGATCAGCGGCTGTATCTGAGCAAGGACCAAGAGAGCCTGGTTTGGGGGCTCGACCATGCAGAGAATGAGCTTTGGAAGCAGCCTCCAGATCCGGTACTGGAAGCCGTGGCAAAGATCGTATCCTCCGAGAACCGCGAATGGGAAGGGAGTCCTACAGAGCTGGCCCAGGCGATTCAGACTGATATGGCGGTAAACCGACTGACAAAACATCTGAATGTGAATGCCAGCCGTCTGTTGGAAGAACATCAGGTAAAGTATGAGAACAAAACCAAGCACGCCGGACGGCGTATCCGGCTGACTTACATGGTGGTGGAAGCCCCCGCGTTTGAAGTAATCGGGTAAAGCGCGACGCTCGCAACGGTCGCGACGGTGTTTTGAGGGGTACTCTCAGCACCGTTGCGACCGTCGCCACCGTCGCGGAAAGGAAAAAACGGGGTGGTATTTTGCCACCCCGGCTTCCAAGTGACATAGCAAAAAGGGGCGAGCGATTCACGCACCCCTATGCTCCAAAACGGGGCACCGGGTACAGACGAAAAAGCGTTCGGAGAACGCGCAGCCACAGAATGAAATTCTGTGTTCAAAAGGGGCTTGGGGGCGTTGCCCTCAACAAGCAGACGGCAGGGAATGTGAGTGTGTATTAACGCTCGCATTGCTTGCCGGATTTGTGTGTGGCTATCCACACGCATTGCTTGCTGCTATAATCTTCGCTCTAGACACAATCTTTCTGATGTGAGAAGAAAAGATGTTTTAAAGCAAGTCAATCGTTGAGAGAAGCGCCTTCGCATACTGTTTTCCGGTGCTTTCTAGGCCGTTTTCGGTTACACCGAAAATCCAGAATAGAAGTAGCGCTATATTTGATGAGAAGGCAATGTAATTGCTAATAGGTATTTGAGAAAGCGATTCAGAGCAAAACAGTGAGTATACGGCAGTAAGACCCCCAAACACAATGCACAGTATAATTCCAGTTGTCTTATTGGAATAGAGTGTCCTGTAAAAGCCGTAGTTAATATTTTCCTCCAAAATTAAAGAGTTGGCTCTAGTTTTTTCTCTCAAATATCGAACAGCACTCTCACAGCACTGATAAAAGCTTTCGCTGGTATCGGGGTGTTGAAAGCCAGAAAATGATTGATCAATTTCTGTGAGTATTCTATAGTATCGTTTTTTGGAAGAGGGATTAAGAGTATCGTCATCTGGCATGAGGAACTGTGCTGCATAATTTTTGAACGGAAGTTTTTTTTGGTAGATCTGCCTCTGCACAATTGGGAGGTAGTTCGTAAATGCCAAAAGGACAGCAATTAGGACAGTAGAAGAGGCGAGAGTAGCTATTTCTTGAAAGCAAAGGAAGATTGTAATCGCCAATGGGGCTAAGACGATAATGCTGGCGCTCAAACGAACGCGAATATGGTAGGTGTCGAGTAGTTCTAACTTCATATAGACTCCTTATTAAAGACGATCATAGGCTGATTGGATGCGCTCTTTTATACCTCCAGATGCGTTATAGAGATCAAGTTCAGCATCGGAAATATCGAATTCAAAACCATAGGGGCTGCCATCCCGAAGCAGGCAATAATCCTGGTAGATATCAGGTACATAGACTTCTTTTTCCGCTGTGAATTTCTTGAAGTGACGCCCCATACAGCTGGTAATGACAATGCAATGTTCTGGAATCTGCTTGATATAAGCACCCAGATAATCCTGAACCTGATGCGTATGTCCTGTTATAAAAAGCACATCAGGCCCTTTGATCCCCAAGGGAACCAAAGGGATGTAACTTCCTTCCGGTTTTCCCGGAAGGAAGTATACCTGAAAAATATCATACAGGTATGCTTGGCGTCCATTTAGCTCGTTGAGCTGACTTTGATGTAGTAGATATCTCATAATCAAATCCCACGGAAATAGGATCGGGTAGGCTGTGTGATCCGGAAAGAGGAGGAGGTACAGGTCTGATCGCCATCCAGCGTATAGAAAATTGCGTGTCCACGAGGATGTGCAGCTTTCAGTTTTGTAGATCCTCCATTTGTGGCTCCGGTATTGTCAGAGACAAAGTAAATGGTACTGTTATCCTTGCAACCAAAGATTTGCTCAGCCTGATCCAGCTTCCCGTGGTGAGGGAGCTGGATAGCAGAATGGGATTTTACCGAGTTCTCAATCGCTGCAAAGCTGCTGTCGCCGGTAAGAAGCAAACGCTTCCCAAGACCAAAAGCTATGGAAAGTTGGGTGCTCACGGCGTTTACGATGGTTTCCTTGTCAATGTCGTCGCTCTCCCTGCTGTCAATCCTTTTGGCAACGGCATCGAGGGAATACTCTTTGTCGGGCCCTGGAATTGTGATTCTATCGGCTACCAATGTGTCTGTAAAGATGTCTTTAAGGATGACCTGCTCGGAGAGGGAATAGATATTGTCATAAATTTCTGCAATCCGTCGAGCAATGGAATCTCGTGTGCGGCGCTTGTCGTTGACTCGGTCCAGAAGTTCATCCTTATACTTTAGTAAAAGAAGCGTATAAACCTCGGATAGAACTCCTTGATCAATGAGATAAGGAATTCCGTCGAAGTGGTCTGCATCGTTGTGGGAGAGAACAAGCTTTGCTTTGGAATAAGCATGTTCGTCCATATACTCGACAACTCTGCGGGCATGTTCTTCGCATCCGCAGTCGTAGATGACAAGCTCTGAACCGTTATCCACCAGGATGCAGTCGCCGTTATTTTTACTAGGATCGGTATAGCCGCTTGCGCTCAAAAAAGTTACTTCCATAATAATTCTCCTTTATTCGCAGTTGTTTGGCCCATTATTTGACAGGACTCCATCTGGCCGGCTTCAGAGGAGGACAGGAAATAGAGGGGCTTTGGGATGATGACAGTATACACAAAAGTGAAATATATAGATAGAGAATAAAGTAAAGTAACTGGTGGTAAAAACAAATATAAAATATATAAATGTAAAGCAATTGGTGGTAATTATAGTGCCTGTATGGTATAGTTATAGTGAGATTGTTATGGGAAGAGGTGTGCCATGGCCAAGCATATTTTTAGGCGAGAAGATGAAGAGCGGACAGAATTGCTGGGTCATGATGAACTCTTCGTTCAAAAGGGCAAAGGTAGCGATACTTATTACAATGCTTGGCTACATGATTCAGAAATTGAGTGCTGCCCGCGCTGTGGAAGCGATGCAGTAAAGACGCAAGACTTGTTTTCCAAAACATATTTGGATCTGGTTTCTGATGGTCAAAGGAAAAAGGTAATCCAGCTGGAGTATGAGTTTTATAAATACAGATGTCTCAATAAAGATTGCAAACATATTTTTTCCAAGCCAGTGTGTTTTGCATCCCGGCGAGATAATGTGACATTCCGTCTGGAAAATGAAATTGCACAACAAGTACTTAACGGAGGCAGCTATGCGCAGATTGCAAACCAGTTATCCGGATCAATTTCCAGGCAGGCTGTTGGCCAGATTTTCAATCGCTGGGTACGAAAAAAAGAAGCTTGCCGCAAAACGGCAATGCTTCCTTCTAGATTGGCGATTTTGTCCGGAAAAACGGACAAGGATCAGTATACAATATTTCTTAACGTTGATCATGGTATCCGGGTCTATGACATTGTTTATGGCGTCAGCTCTGCTGATATTGCGGCAGTGCTTTTGAAAGACGGAGTTCCTAATGTGCAGGTAGTCCTTTCGGACTGCAACCCTATTATCGTGGATGCAATACGAGGTTATTTGCCGAGTGCTCTCCATATCATTCCAGTGGAGTATTGGTTTTCCCTTGTCACTGCCGACTTTGCTGAATTTGCCCATGAAAAACTGAAATGGAGTTCAGTAAAAGGAAAAGATACCCTAATTATGATGCCAGAGGGAGATCTTGGCTATCGGGTAAGCGATTTGCAGCGGCTATTAGATAGCCGACCCGGTATCAAGCCAGCCTACGACGATTTCAATCGCCTGCGGAATATCATTGCTAACCGCGACGAGATGTGGGTATTTCGTGAGCTGGAAGAATGGCTGAATTCCGCAGACCTGGAATTTCAGGAAGCGATGTCCGCAACGAAATTTCAGTTGCAGACGTATAAACAGCAGATAGCATCCAATGTAGAGCACAGAGAACTTGTGCCGGAGCGACTGTATGCCCTTACTTCCAGATTGGAAAACCTGATTTCCAGTATGCGCACCTTTTCAGATGAAGTTTTGAAGGCACGCATTTTATACACTGTCGAGGCGGATTTGGAACACTGGAGCGGCGTACTTCTTGAGGATGTCCTGGCCGTTTTTGATCAACAAGTACATAGCAATGGAGGAAATGAATGATGAGTCCCAGTGAACAGAAAATTAATGAAGTAGGCCGGCGTGCGCAGGAAAACGCAAACCTGATCTGGAACGCCGCCAACTCCCTTTTTGGCGCCTTCAAGCCCCATGAATATGGACTGGTAATCCTGCCCATGTGTGTGATCAAGCGCTTTCACGACTGCCTTCTTCCCACACATGATGCAGTGCTGGAAGCCAATAAGCAGTACGAGAGTTTTGGAGAACTGAAAGTTGGTTTTTTAAAAGAGGCTGCTGGCTATCAATTTTATAACACCAGCCGGTATACCTTTTCGAAGTTGATTACTGATCCTGAAAATATTGAGGATAATTTTCGGGATTATATCGTTGGGTTTTCTGATAATGTGCAGCAGATTCTTTCCCGTATGAACTTCCAGGCGCAGATAGATCGCATGGTTGAGGCGGGCGTGCTTTATCAGGTCGTTGTGGACTTTTCTGCAGAAAATTTGGATATGAGCCCAAACCGTATTTCCACAGTGGATATGGGTTATATCTTTGAAAATCTGGTGCAGAGGTTCTCTGAGTCCTACAACGAAGAGGCCGGAGCCCATTTTACCAGCCGGGATATTATTTATCTGATGTGTGACCTGCTGCTGACCGATAACGATATTGTAAATGATGACGACGGAATCCACTGCACGGTTTATGACATGACAATGGGCACTAGCCAGATGTTGACCTGTATGGAAGAACGTCTAAAGCAGCTGGACAGTAAGGCCACCGTGCAGACGTTCGGGCAGGAAATCAACCCCTTTACCATGGGAATTGCAGTGGCAGATACCATGATCCACGGCGGTGACCCGGACAATATGCAATTCGGCGACACCTTGTCCGACGATAAATTTACCGGTTATCAGTTTGACTTCGTGATTTCCAACCCCCCCTTCGGCATCGACTGGAAGCGCGAAGCCACCGTGGTGGAGACGGAGCACAAAAAAGGTGAAGCGGGCCGCTTTGCTCCTGGCCTGCCCAGCAAGAGTGACGGTCAAATGCTGTTTCTGATGAACGGCGTAAAAAAGCTGAAAGATACCGGACGAATGGCCATCATTCAGAACGGTTCCTCTTTGTTCACCGGCGATGCGGGAAGCGGTCAGAGTGAGATTCGCCGCTATCTGATTGAAAATGACTGGCTGGATGCCATCGTTCAGCTTCCCAACGACTCCTTCTACAATACCGGTATTGCCACTTACATCTGGATCGTCAACAAAGACAAGCCCCAGGAACGCAAGGGGAAGGTCCAGCTCATTGACGCCAGCAAGTGTTGCCAATCCCGTCGGAAACCCATCGGCAATAAGCGGGTGGACATTGCGAAGAATAGCCGCGACATGATCGTCCAGGCGTATGGGGAATATCGCACCGAAACCTATGAGGGTACAGAAGAAGACGGGAAGCCTATTGTCTGTAAGAGCAAGATTCTGGATGGCGTTTCCTTGGGCTATCGCAAAGTAGTGGTGGAGACCCCAATTTACAATGAGGATGGCACCCTTGTTTTGAAACGTGGAAAAAAAGTGGCCGATACCGCTAAACGGGACACTGAAAATATCCCGCTGACTGAGGAAGTGGAGGAATACATCTCCCGCGAAGTGCTGCCTTACAATCCAGATGCCTGGGTGGATGAGGGCAAAACGAAGATTGGCTATGAGATTCCTTTTACCAGGACATTTTACGAATATGCTCCTATCGAACCTAGTGCAGATATTGCAGTCCGTATTGCGGAGCGAGAACAAAATCTAATGGCAAAGCTGCATGAACTGTTCAGCGAAAGAGGAGAATAATTGATGATGGAATATAGCAAATATAGAGATTCGGGTATTCCATGGATCGGCAAAATTCCTGCGCACTGGAATATTTTAAGAGGAAAAAATATCCTAATGTTACTGGAGCGGCCTGTACAGGAAGGTGACGATATAATTACCTGCTTTAGGGACGGAGAAGTCACACTCAGAAAAAATCGCCGCGAAGAAGGTTTTACTGTTTCAATGAAAGAAATTGGCTATCAAGGGGTTGAACCAGGAGATTTAGTAGTCCACGGCATGGATGGATTTGCCGGGGCGATTGGCGTTAGTGATTCGCGAGGGAAAGCTACGCCAGTTTTAAATGTAATGGATTCCAAAGAAAACAAACGATATTTAATGTATTACTTGAGAGCTGCGGCCTATAAAGATGTTTTTATGTCACTTTCGACTGGAATTCGAGTTCGCTCCTGTGATTTGCGTTGGAACAAGTTATCGGTGTTTCCTTTTTTAATTCCTGACATAAACGAACAAGATTCCATTGTTACATATATTGATAGTCAGATTAAAAGGGTCGACGATATAATTTCCAAAGCCAAAGCCAGCATTGAGGAGTATAAATCCTGGAAAGCATCTATCATTTATGAAGCGGTGACCAAGGGACTTGATCCAAATGTGGAAATGAAAGATTCTGGCGTTGAATGGATTGGGAAAATTCCAAGTAATTGGACAACTAAATCAATAAAATATATTATGCAAGAAAGCAAAGAAAGAACCGCAACAGGGACGGAAGAAATGCTTTCTGTAACGCAGAAATATGGCATTATCAAATCTTCTGATGCGACAATTTCAAACCCTTCTACATCAACAGAAGATTGGAGAATTGTTCACATTGGAGACATTGTCTTTAACAAATATAAAGCTCATTCTGGAGTATTTTTTGTATCTCCGCTTGAAGGCATTGTAACCTTTAACTATTGTGTATATAGATGTTTTCCAGATAACTGTGCTAAATACTTTGAATATCAATTTAAGACACCTAGATGTATCGGTGAATTTATTACCCATATGAAGGGTGTTGGAGATAGTATTAGCCCCTTATATACAACGGAACTGTATAAAATTAAGGTAATAGTGCCGCCCATAGAAGAACAACTCTGGATTGTTGAGTATTTAAATATCCAATGCCCAAAGATAGATGAAATAATCTCTGAAAAAGAGTCTCTTGTTGCAGACTTGGAATCCTACAAAAAGTCTCTGATTTTTGAAGTTGTGACTGGAAAAAGGCGGGTGGTCTAATGAAAAACGAAGAATACAATATTAAGCTCGCCGCCTATATTGAGCAATTACAGGAATTACGGAAGGAAGCCGTGTCACTAGCGACAGGCATCATTGGCGAAACCCTATGCATGGATGATTTGTTTTTCTGTGCATCTGTTGACAGATGTATTCGCTTAATCGATGGCCTGATTCCCATGCTTAAAGATCGGAATTTGACTTGTGTCGGAGTCCTTCTCCGCATGCAGATGGACAACTGTATGCGGACTTATGCGGCGTTTATTGCCGAGGATCGAAATGCGGTTATCCGGTGTATTCTCGATGGAACTCCTATCAAAAGTTTGAAAGATATAAATGGCAATAAAATGCTTGACGGATACTTAAAAGATGAAGTGGCAAAAATAGATCCAGTATTTTCTACAGTATACGACAACGCCAGCGGCTATGTTCATTTGTCGGAAAAGGCATTCTATCAGATCGTAGATTCTTGCGATAACTATGAAATTGGAATACAGATAGGACAACCGCTCCCCGAAAAAAGACATGCACCATTGTTGGAGGCGGCAGCTGCTTATATTCATTTTGTAAATCTGCATTTCAAGATGCTTCAGGCGGTTGTTGAAAGCAAGCAACGTTTTGATGCATCCCAGACTGAAACTGAATCGCAGGAGGTGTAACGATGGCAGATAATGAAAAGCAATTTGAACAGGATATAGAATCCTTTTTGATTTCTCCCAAAGGCGGCTGGCAAAAAACCACAGATGCAGGGTATCGCACCGGATTTCAATGCGATAGTACAGGTGTGTTCACGGAAAACTATGCCCTGGATATTGAAACACTGTGCACCTTTGTCAAGAATACGCAACCGGTGCAATGGGCACTGTTTGAAAAACGCTGCAAGAGTGATCCTCAGAAGAAGTTTTATAAGGCCTTTCAAAATGCTGTTGACATGGAGGGCCTGGTCAATGTCCTGCGCCACGGCTTCAAGCACCGCGGCCAGGAGTTTAAGGTTATTTACTTCAAACCGGAGACCAAGCTGAATCAGCTGGCGTTGACTCATTACAAGGAAAATATCTGCCAGTGTATTCGCCAGTGGCATTACAGTCCGCGCAATAACAACAGCGTGGATATGATGCTGGCTGTCAACGGGATTCCGCTGGTTGCCATAGAACTGAAAGACCAACTGACCGGACAGACCATCGACAATGCTATCACCCAGTGGATGACGGACCGTGATCCATGTGAGGAGGCCTTTCAGTTTAATCGCAGAATCCTTACTTACTTTGCAGCAGACCTGTATCGAGTGGCCATGAGCACGCGTCTGTCGGGTTCCAAAACATATTTTCTACCATTCAACCAGGGGAGCAATGGTCCCGGTGTAGACGGTGGAGCGGGAAACCCACAGAACCCCACTGGTGGCTATGTGACGGCTTATCTATGGGAAACAGTGCTCCAAAAGGATAGCTTTCTTGACATCCTGCAAAAGTTTATCAGTTACCAGAAAGAGGTCAAAAAAACAACATTGCCCGATGGGAAGATTCGTACAGACACCACCGAAAAGATCATTTTTCCCCGATATCATCAGCTGGACGTTGTCCGGAAGTTGGTTCACCATACGAGAGAATACGGTCCTGGACACAACTACCTCATCCAGCACAGCGCCGGTTCTGGTAAGTCCAACAGTATCGCCTGGACCGCTTATCGCCTTGCCAGTCTGCATGATGACGAAAACCGGGCTGTTTATAACTCAGTCATCATTGTTACAGACCGGAAAGTACTGGATAGTCAGTTACAAGACACTATCGACAGCTTCGATCATACGCTGGGCAGCGTGGTATTGATTGATGAAAAGAAGAGCTCCAAAGATCTGCTGAAAGCAGTCAATGACGGGAAACGGATTATTGTCACGACACTTCAGAAATTCCCGGTCATTTACGATCTTGTGGGAGACACGACAGGCAAAGCCTTTGCGATTATTGTGGATGAGGCCCATAGCAGCCAGACCGGTCAGAGTGCAATGAAGCTGAAAATGGCTTTGGCAGACACTTCTGACGCTTTGGCGGAGTATGCTGAACTGGAAGGAAAAGCGGAAGAGGAACTGGATGCCTTCAATGACAAATTCCTGAAAGAACTGATTACTGCCGGGAAGCACAGCAATCTCAGCTTTTATGCCTTTACGGCCACTCCCAAGGACAAGACACTAGAAATTTTCGGTGAGGAATGGACGGACGGTACATTCCATCCTTTCCATGTGTACAGTATGCGGCAGGCCATCGAAGAAGGCTTCATTATGGATGTGCTTGCAAACTACACTACCTATAAGACCTGCTATAAAGTGGCAAAAAACATACCGGATAACCCGGAGGTACCGGCATCCAAAGCAATGAAATTAATTCGCCGGTATGCAGAACTGCACCCATATAATATTGCGCAAAAAGCGGCCATTATCGTAGAGACCTTCCGCGAAGTGACCAGCAAGGCAATTGGTGGCAAGGGAAAAATGATGGTGGTGACAGCCTCACGGCTTGCTGCTGTCCGCTATTTTTATGAGGTTCAACGATACATTCGCCAGCAAGGCTATGATAGCCTTCAGGTGATGATCGCATTCTCCGGCAGCGTTACAGACCCGGATATTCCGGACTCCGAATACACGGAAAGTATGATGAATAAGGATGCAGATGGAAACCGAGTAACTGAAAGTCAGACAAAGGCTGTTTTCCATGAACAGGGAGACGTTTTGATCGTTGCGGAAAAATATCAAACGGGATTTGACGAGCCGCTTCTGCATACAATGATCATTGACAAAAAGCTGCGTGATGTGAAGGCGGTACAGACAATTAGCCGTTTAAACCGGATTTGCCCCGGCAAAATTGATACCTATGTGCTTGACTTTGTGAACACTGCGGAGGATATTCAGGAGGCTTTCCAAGCGTTCTATACAGAGACCAGCCTGGAATCTGAAATCAATGTCGATTTGATTTATACCGCACAGAAAAAATTGCGGGAGTACAAGCTTTACACCGATGAGGACATCGACCTTGTTACATCAATCTACCTTGACCCTGAAAACAATAAGAATAATGTGGCCTTGCAGGGAAAGGTTACAAATGCTTTGTTGCCGGTTGCGGAACGCTATAATAACAATTTGGATCAGCAGCAGCGGTATGAATTTCGCCGGCAGATACGTAGCTTTGTGAAGTGGTATAACTATATCACCCAGATTGTCAGAATGTTTGATAAGGACCTGCATAAAGAATATATTTTTTGCAGTTACCTCTCGCGCCTCCTGCCTAGTGATGAAACAGAAGTGTGGGACCTGGGAAACAAAGTCACATTGGAGTACTACAAGTTGGAGGAAACTTTTGCCGGTTCTATTTCTTTGGATAATGACGGATCTGGTCAGTATGATACCCCAACCATGAAAAAGGGATCTGCTAAGCAAGAGAGCAAAAGCCAGCTTGAAGAAGTGATCGAAAAATTTAACGAGCACTATGCTGGAGAGATTACAGAAGGTGATCGGATACTTGCGGAGATTCTTATGAGCAAGATGTCTAAGGATGATGTGTTGCGAAAGTCTGCCCAGCAAGATGGAGAGCAAATTTTCGTGAATAGTGTGTTTTCTAAAGCATATGACAAAACCGCAATGGATGCTTACAAAGAGAGCAGTCAGGCATTCAGCGTTTTGTTCAGTGATCCAAAGAAATATGCTGCTCTGAAAAGCGCTCTGGCTGAAATTATGTATCGCGAGTTTTGCCAAGAGTAATGTCTTTGAAGGTCACCTTAGTCTGTGAACAAATAACTTATATTTGGAATATGTGTATTCTCTCATTGGTTAACTGAAAGTAGAATTTACTTTTCAGTTTGGAGGCAGAAATATGGAACTTGAAGAGAAGCTTAAAGCATCAAAAGTGCCAATGATAATCGTTCACTTTGGCGAGGACTTCGAGACTACGCATACTGAAGAATATAACTTAGAAAATTTTGATTTATCAGAATTGCAGATTGAGAGCTTTGCTAGGATTCTATTGCCTTCAATTCGTGAGTATTATAAAGATCCCAAACATGTGCAAGACGCTAATGAATGGGTAAAGCAGCAAAATAAGCAATCGACAGATACTTGAAGTGAATAGTAGAAAGTATTCAAGATTAGTGCAGTAATAAATTTGCTGAGCGACTTTTTGCGTGGTATAATGATTCTTACATAGAGTTTCGCATCTACACTGCTGGCAACACCATGGCAACAAAAAATCAGATAGCCTCTACTATCTGAATAATGAAAATAATGCCAATACCCTGAGCTAAATCCCATAAGCAAATCTGTTTAGAAAACTTCTGGCAGGAGCGAGTGGGAATGAGTTCAGAAGCCTAGAAAAGCCTGATTTTACTAGGTTTTTGAGGGGTTAAGACCTTCTGTTCCAACGATTTTGCAACATTTTTTCATGATTCATAAAAAGAGAGCTAACTGATCTTGATTCGTCAGTTAGCTCTCTTTCTGCTGATAGTATCTTTTACGGTATATAGGCTCTGCATATTTGGCTATCTAAAGCGATGGTCAACCATTCAAACTTTTGATATCTCTGCATTCTTTCCATACCCTAACAGGTGGCAACAAAGTCTATGGTCTTTTGAATATTAGCTTTGGATGTATTTTTCAGTTACCTTACTGCGGAAGTTATCTCTAAAATTAAACACATAATAGGGCACTCCTGTTCTGAACGCAACACTTCGCGCATACTCTACATCTTCCAGTGCACAGCAGGTTCGGCTCCGAGCAGTTTCCGTAGATGGATCATCAAATAGCTTCATGGTGCATCCAACGTAGTCATAGCCTCTATTCTGTGTCAGCAGAGCGGCGCCGCTGCTGTCAACGCCGCCGCTCATAGCGATCAAGCTTTCACCTGCTGCAGTGAGCACAATGCTCACAATCCGGGAACAGGCTGTGGTCATAAGGAATGCCATTTTTATCGTAATAATCCTTGACCGCCTTTTTTATAGCCTCCTCCGCCAATACAGAGCAATGGAGTTTATGAGCGGGAAGTCCATCTAATGCTTCAGTAACGGCCTTGTTGGTCAGTGCAAGGGCATCGGTCAACGATTTGCCCTTAATCAGCTCTGTTGCCATAGAACTGGAAGCAATGGCGCTGCCGCAGCCGAATGTTTCAAACTTCACATCGGTAATGGTGTTATCCGCGATCTTCAGATAGATCTTCATAATGTCCCCGCAGACAGGATTACCAACCTCTCCAACACCATCTGCATCGTCTATGATACCTACATTCCGAGGATTTCGGAAATGATCCATTACTTTATCGCTATACAAAGCCATAGACACACCTCTTATCTTTCAAATATGTGGGGCCGTTTACCATTGACCAAATCTCTCCAGAAAGGAGAGATATTCCGCAGATAGTTTACCACATCTGTGACGGCAAGAATGATCTCATCGATATCTGCTTCTGTCATGTCCTCGCCGAGGCTGAGCCGCAGAGAACCATGGGCGACCTCGTGGGGTCTGCCGATTGCCAGCAGCACATGACTGGGATCAAGAGAGCCGCTTGTACAAGCGGAGCCGGAGGAAGCGCAGATACCCTTGTCATCCAGCAGAAGCAAGAGCGATTCACCTTCGATGCCCTCAAAACAGAAATTCACATTACTGGGCAGCCGATGTTTGTGATCGCCGTTCAGTTCGCTATAAGGAATCTGATCCAATCCATGGATCAGCCGCTCCCGCAGGACCGTTAGTTTTGCGCTGTGCTCGTCCATGGCCGCACAGGCTTCTTCCAGCGCCGCTGCCATGCCCATGATGGCAGGGATATTCTCTGTACCCGCGCGTTTTCCGCGCTCCTGCGCGCCGCCGTTGATTATAGTTTCCAGGATAATACCGCGCTTGGCATACAAAGCACCGATTCCCTTCGGACCGTGAAATTTGTGTGCGGAAAGGGAGAGCATATCGATGTTCTGTTCTTTTACATCAATGTGCAGGTGTCCCGCCGCCTGTACTGCATCTGTATGAAACAGCACGCCTTTCTCCCGGCAAATAGCCCCAATCTCTGTGACGGGCTGAATAGTACCGATCTCGTTGTTTGCATACATGATGGTCACAAGGCAGGTGTCTTCCCGGATGGCTTCAGCCACCTGCTCCGGCCTCACAAGTCCTGTATTGTGTACATCCAGAAGGGTGACCTCAAAGCCTTGCTTTTTCAATTTTTCCAGGGTATGCAAAACGGCATGGTGTTCAAACGCCGTGGAAACAATATGCTTTTTGCCTCTGCGCATCCCCAGCGCAGCGGCGGTCATAATGGCCTGGTTATCCGCCTCGCTGCCTCCGGAGGTAAACGTGACCTCCCGCGGATCGGCATGGAGGCAGGCCGCGATCCGGCTCCGGGCATTTTCCAGCGCTTCCTTGGCCTGCTGTCCAAAGGCGTAGAGGCTGGAAGGGTTGCCGTAATATTCTTCCATATAGGGCAGCATAGCATCGATAGCCGCCTTGCTCATTTTGGTGGTTGCAGCATTGTCTGCGTAAATCATAATATACTCCTCGGTCTTTCATCTGCAAACATGGGAGTGGAAAGGTATCTGTCGCCGGTGTCCGGCAGCAGGGCCACAATGGTCTTACCCTTGTTTTCGGGGCGCTTTGCCAGCTCTACAGCAGCCCAGACAGCGGCGCCGGACGAGATGCCCACCAGCACTCCCTCCTGCTGTCCCACACGTCTGCCATATTCAAAGGCATCCTCATTGGACACTGCCAGGACTTCATCATAGATCTCGGTGTTCAGGTTGTCTGGCACAAAGCCTGCGCCGATGCCCTGGATCTTGTGGGCTCCGGCCACTCCCTGAGAAAGGACCGGAGAGGCCGCCGGCTCCACCGCTGCCACCTTGACAGCGGGGTTCCGACTCTTGAGATATTCGCCCACACCGGTAATGGTGCCGCCCGTACCCACACCGGCAACAAAGATATCCACCTCGCCGTCGGTATCTGCCCAGATCTCCGGGCCAGTAGTGGCGCGGTGCGCGGCGGGGTTTGCCGGGTTGACGAATTGGCCGGGAATAAAGCTGTCCGGAATTTCCTTTGCCAGCTCCTCTGCTTTGGCAATGGCTCCCTTCATTCCCTTCACCCCCTCGGTGAGCACCAGCTCCGCGCCATACGCCTTCATCAGCTGGCGGCGCTCCACGCTCATGGTGTCGGGCATGACAAGGATGATGCGGTAGCCCCTTGCCGCGGCAACAGATGCCAGGCCAATTCCCGTGTTGCCGGAGGTAGGTTCAATAATAACTGACCGGGTATTCAGCGATCCCTTCGCTTCGGCATCATCGATCATGGCTTTCGCAATACGATCCTTAACAGATCCGGCGGGGTTGAGGTATTCCAGCTTTGCCAAGATCCTGGCTTCCAGGCCCTCGAATCTTTCAATATGGGTAAGCTCCAGCAAAGGCGTCTTGCCGATGAGCTGGTCAGCAGAAGTATAAATGTTTGCCATGGTCATACCTCCTTGACACGCTGGAACGCCTGCTCCAGATCTGCGATAATGTCATCAATGTGCTCTGTGCCGATGGAAAGACGGATGGTATTCTGGTAAATTCCCACGTTCTCCAGTTCCTCCTCCGTCAGCTGGCTGTGTGTGGTGGAAGCTGGATGAATCACCAAACTTTTGACGTCCGCTACATTGGCCAGCAAAGAGAAAATCTTCAAATTGTCAATAAACCGGAAGGCATCCTCCCGTCCGCCCTTGATTTGGAATGTAAAAATGGAAGCGCCGCCGTTCGGAAAATACTTTTCGTACAGCGCGTGATCCGGATGTTCCGGCAGAGAAGGATGATTGACTTTTTCCACCTGGGGATGGGAAGTCAGGTATTTCACCACTTTCTTTGCGTTCTCCACATGACGTTCCAGCCGGAGACTCAGGGTTTCCGTACCCTGAAGCAGCAGAAAAGCCGCAAAGGGACTGATGCAGGCACCCTCGTCCCGCAGCAGGATTGCGCGGATATAGGTAACAAAAGCGGCCTTTCCCGCAGCCTCTGTAAACTTTACGCCATGGTAGCTGGGATTCGCTGCGCTGATCCAGGGGTATTTTCCGCTTGCCGCCCAATCAAAGCTGCCGCCGTCCACAATGATACCGCCCAGGGTCGTACCGTGGCCGCCAATGAACTTGGTGGCGGAGTGGATCACAATGTCAGCGCCGTGTTCAATGGGACGGATCAAATAGGGGGTGCCGAATGTATTATCGATTACCAGCGGCAGTCCATATTTGTGAGCAATGTCAGCAATGGCGTCAATGTCAGGAATATCACTGTTGGGGTTGCCCAGGGTCTCAATGTAGATGGCCTTGGTGTTGGACTGGATCGCATGTTCCACGGCGGCGAGGTCGTGGACATCCACAAAGCTGGAGTTGATGCCGTAGAGTGGCAAGGTGTGGGCCAACAGATTACTGGTGCCGCCGTAGATGGTCTTTTGTGCTACAATGTGCTCCCCCTGTTTTGCAAGCGCCTGAATGGTATAGGTGATCGCGGCGGCGCCAGAAGCGACAGCCAGACCGGCAACGCCGCCCTCCAATGCGGAAATGCGCTGTTCAAAAACACCTTGGGTGGAATTGGTCAGGCGGCCATAGATGTTGCCTGTATCAGCCAGACCAAAGCGATCTGCTGCGTGCTGACTGTTATGAAATACATAAGAAGTGGTAGCGTAGATGGGAACCGCACGGGCATCAGATGCAGGGTCAGGGTGCTCCTGGCCCACATGGAGTTGGAGCGTTTCAAATTTGTAATCAGACATAGTTGTGTTCCTTTCTGTTCCATGATTTATTTTGCTAGGAAGAACAGATAACACATTCGTCCGAAACGGAAGTTATTCCGCAGAAGTCTGAAAAAGTGTTTTTGCATAACCGGCTCCTTTTACCCACGGAATTGGTATGTATAATGTTATACCACCATTTTCCTACTAAGTCAAGGGGTAATTAAAAAGTTGCTGTTGCGTATTTGTAGGAATACAATACACGTTCGTGGGGAATTTTTTATAATAGCCCTTGACAAGTAGAGGGCATAGTAGTATAGTGATAAAAAATTTAATATCCTAAACCGTTGAAGCGGAGATAACGGCAATCATGCCTTTACAGAGAGCCTGTGGTGCTGAGAGTCAGGTAAGAAACAAGTTGTCAAATGGACCGCTGAGGGCGCAGTCAAATGTGAGACTCACAGAGTATGCTGCGACGTTGCAGGCAGACGTCATTTGCCGGGGATATGTTGGTATCCCGCTAAGCGCACGGGTCATGCCGTGAATCAAGGTGGCACCGCGGATAATGTGTTTTATTCGTCCTTGACAGACCGTAGTTTCTGTCAAGGGCGATTTTTTGCTCCTCTGGCAGAAACGCCAGAGGAGTATTTTTATTTGGAGGTGCAGACCATGCAGATCGTTCCCACATTGGAGAAAGTCCAGGAGATCGCTTCCGCCAGACGATACCGGGTGCTGCCGGTGAGCTGTGAGATCCTGTCTGACTTCACCACGCCCATAGAAGCCATGCGCATCCTGAAGCATGTTTCCACCCACTGCTATATGCTGGAGTCCGCAGCCAGCCATGAGACCTGGGGACGCTACACCTTCCTGGGCTTTGATCCCAGTCTTGAGATCACCTGCAGGAACGGGGAGATGCGGGCCGGATGCCTTCACTTCCCAACGGCGGACCCATCCGCTTACCTACGTCAGGTCCTGGAGGAGCACAAAAGCCCCCGCTTTGACCACCTCCCTCCCTTCACCGGCGGGCTTGTGGGATACTTCTCCTATGACTATCTGGGGTACAGCGAGCCGTCCGTCCGGGCGGAGGTGGAGGACAGCGAGGAATTTCGGGATCTTGATCTGATGCTCTTTGACAAGGTCATTGCCTTTGACCATCTGCGGCAGAAGCTCATTCTCATGGTCAATATGTCCCTGGACGAGCCGGAGACCAGCTACAACAAGGCGGTGCTGGAGCTCAGACAGCTTGTGGAGCTGCTGCGGACCGGAGCAAAGAAGCAGGACTGTGCCGGGCGGCTCCTGGGCCCGGTGACGCCGCTGTTCGGCCGGGAGGACTTCTGCCGAATGGTGGAGCAGGCCAAGGTCCACATCCGGGAAGGGGATATTTTTCAGATCGTCCTCTCCAACTGCCTGTCGGCCCCCTTTGAGGGCAGCCTGTTCAACACCTACCGGGTGCTGCGCACCCTTAACCCCTCCCCCTATATGTTCTATTTTTCCGGAGCAGATGTGGAGGTGGCGGGGGCGTCGCCGGAGACTCTGGTCAAGCTGGAAAACGGCGTGCTCCACACCTTCCCTCTCGCGGGCACCCGGCCCAGGGGAAAGACCCCGGAGGAGGACCAGGTTCTGGAGACAGAGCTGCTCTCCGATGAGAAAGAGCTGGCGGAGCACAATATGCTGGTGGATCTGGGGCGGAACGATCTTGGGAAGATCAGCCGGTTCGGTACGGTCCAGGTGGAGAAGTTCCACACCATTGAGCGCTTCTCCCATGTCATGCACATCGGCTCCACCGTACGGGGAGAGCTCCGGGAGGACAAGGACGCGCTGGACGCCATCGAGGCGGTGCTGCCCGCCGGGACCCTCTCCGGAGCGCCTAAGCTCCGGGCCTGCCAGCTGATCGCAGAGCTGGAGAACAACAAGCGGGGCATCTACGGCGGGGCCATCGGCTACATCGACTTCACCGGGAATATGGACACCTGCATCGCCATCCGGATCGCCTATCAGAAGAACGGCAGGGTGTTTGTGAGAAGCGGAGCCGGGATCGTGGCCGATTCGGTCCCGGAGCAGGAATTTGAGGAATGTATGAACAAGGCGCGGGCGTCCCTGAGGGCGCTGGAGCTTGCACAGGAGGCGGAGCTATGATCCTGCTGATCGACAACTATGACAGTTTTTCCTACAATCTGTACCAGCTTGTTGGGGAATTCGAGCCGAATATCCGGGTCATCCGCAATGATGAGATGACCGCAGAAGAAATTCGGGCGCTTCAGCCGGAACGGATCATCCTCTCCCCCGGCCCGGGGAGGCCGGAGGACGCGGGAATCACCATGGAGGTGGTGACCGCCCTGGGGCATGAGATCCCCATTCTGGGGGTCTGTCTGGGGCACCAGGCCATCTGCGCCGCCTTTGGCGCCTCCATTACCTACGCCAAGGCGCTGATGCACGGGAAGCAGTCCCAGGTCCGATTCGATCTGGACTGCCCGCTGTTCCGGGGCTGTCCGGAAACAGCCCTTGTGGGGCGGTACCACTCCCTGGCGGCAGACACCGAAACCCTTCCTGAGTGCCTGAAAATCACTGCCAGAACCGAGGACGGAGAGGTCATGGCGGTGCAGCACAGGGCGCATCCGGTCTACGGTGTACAGTTCCACCCAGAGTCCATTTTGACGCCCGACGGGAAAACCATGCTCCAAAACTTCATAAAGGAGATGTAAACCATGATCAAAGAAGCTATCGTCAAGATCGTCAATAAAGGGGACCTCACTTATGAGGAGGCCTACACCGTGATGAACGAAATTATGGGCGGCGAGACCACGCCCACCCAAAACGCCGCTTTTCTTGCCGCCCTCTCCACCAAGAGCGCCCGGGCGGAGACCACCGACGAGATCGCCGGATGCGCCGCCGCCATGCGGGGCCACGCCGTCAAGGTGGAGACCGGCATGGAGCTCTTTGAGATCGTGGGCACCGGCGGAGACAACGCCGGCAGCTTCAACATCTCCACCACCGCCGCCCTGGTGGCGGCGGCAGGGGGCATGAAGGTGGCCAAGCACGGAAACCGGGCGGCCTCCTCCCTGTGCGGCACGGCGGACTGTCTGGAGGCACTGGGGGTCAACATCCACCAGAGCCCCGAAAAGTGCGTGGAGCTGCTCCGGGACGTGGGAATGTGCTTTTTCTTCGCCCAGGATTACCACACCTCCATGAAATATGTGGGGGCCATCCGCAAGGAGCTGGGCTTCCGCACGGTATTCAATATCCTAGGCCCGCTGACCAACCCCGGGACGCCGGTCCGGCAGCTGCTGGGCGTCTATGACGACTATCTGGTGGAGCCCCTGGCACAGGTGCTCATCAATCTGGGGATCAAGCGGGGCATGGTGGTGTATGGGCAGGACAAGCTGGACGAGATCTCCCTGAGTGCGCCCACCACCGTCTGCGAGATCCGGGACGGCTGGTTCAAGTCCTCGGTCATCACCCCGGAGGATTTTGGTTTTGACCGCTGCACAAAAGAGGAGCTGAAGGGCGGGACGCCGGAGGAGAACGCCGCCATCACCCGGGCCATTTTGAACGGCGAGCGGGGCGCCAAGCGGAACGCGGTGCTGCTCAATGCCGGGGCGGCCCTGTATATCGGTGAAAAGGCGGACAGCATGAAGGACGGCGTGGCCCTGGCGGCGGAGCTCATCGACAGCGGAAGGGCTGCTGCTGTGCTGGACAGGCTGGCAGAGGTCAGCAACCGTCCGGAGGTGAGCGCATGACCATTCTGGACCGGCTGGCCAGCCATGCCCGGGAGCGGGTGGCGGCGTCCAAGAGCGCTGTCCCTCTGGAAGAGCTGCGTCGGCAGGCGCTTTCTCTCCTCAAAGGAGATTTTGGGTTTGAGAAAGCCCTGAGAAAAGACGGACTCTCTTTCATCTGTGAGTGCAAGCGGGCCTCGCCCTCCAAGGGACTCATCGCCCCGGAGTATCCCTATCTGCAAATTGCACTGGACTATGAGGCGGCGGGTGCAGACTGCATCTCAGTGCTCACTGAGCCCAAATGGTTTCTGGGCAGCGGCCGGCATTTGCAGGAGATCGCCCGGACGGCCTCCATCCCCTGCCTGCGGAAGGACTTTACCGTAGACGAATACATGATCTATGAGGCGAAGGTGCTGGGGGCGTCGGCAGTCCTGCTGATCTGCTCCATTTTGACCAAGGGGCAAATCAAAGAATACCTGCACACCTGCGATGAGCTGGGCCTGTCCGCACTGGTGGAGGTCCACAACGAGGCGGAGGCGGAAACTGCCCTCCAGGCAGGGGCGCGGATCATCGGGGTGAACAACCGCAGCCTGAAGGATTTCTCTGTGGACCCGGACAACAGCCGCCGGCTCAGGGCGCTGATCCCCCGCGAGGTGCTGTTTGTTTCCGAAAGCGGCGTCCGCAGCGCCGGAGACATCGCAGTGCTCCGAGAGCTGGGAGCGGACGGAGTCCTGATCGGAGAAACTCTGATGCGGGCGGCCGATAAAAAGTCTGCCCTGGCGGAATTGCGAGGTGGAATATGACAAAAATCAAGCTGTGCGGCCTGAGCCGCCCCCGGGATATTCTGGCCGCAAATCAGCTGAGACCGGAATATATCGGATTTGTATTTGCTCCTGAAAGCAAACGATATATCGCACCCAAAGGGGCCGCTGAATTGAAGGAATTACTGGACCCGAACATTCAGGCGGTGGGCGTATTTGTCAACGAGACAGCAGAGACAGTGGCCCGCCTGCTGAACCGCGGTGTGATCGACCTGGCCCAGCTTCACGGCAGCGAGGGCGGGGACTATGTTGACTGGCTGCGGATGCTTACCCCAAAGCCCATTATCCAGGCATTCCGGATCGCCACGGTTCAGGATGTCCTCCGCGCCGAGGCCAGTGCTGCTGACCATATCCTGCTGGATGCCGGTGCGGGTACGGGAACCGTTTTTGACTGGAGTATGCTCCGGCAGCTCCGGCGGCCCTATTTCCTGGCCGGTGGGCTGGGGCCGGATAATGTGGAAGAAGCGGTGGAACGGCTTCACCCCTATGCGGTGGACGTCAGCTCCGGTATTGAGACGGATGGGGGCAAGGACCCTGAAAAAATGGCGGCCTTTGTGGCCGCAGTCAGAAAGGGAGCGAGAGCATGACCAATCCAAAGGGACGCTTCGGCGTCCACGGGGGACAGTATATCCCCGAGACGCTGATGAACGCGGTCATTGAACTGGAAGCGGCATACGATCACTACAAGAACGACGAAGCTTTCAACCGGGAGCTCACCGAGCTTTTGAATGAATACGCGGGGCGGCCATCCCGGCTGTATTTTGCCAAAAAGATGACGGAAGATCTGGGCGGGGCGAAGATCTATCTGAAGCGGGAGGATCTGAACCACACCGGGGCCCACAAGATCAACAATGTGCTGGGACAGGCCCTTCTGGCCAAGCGGATGGGCAAGACCCGCCTGATCGCCGAGACGGGGGCGGGGCAGCACGGGGTGGCTACCGCCACTGCCGCCGCCCTCATGGGGATGGAGTGCGTGGTCTTTATGGGGGAGGAAGATACGGTCCGCCAGGCCCTCAATGTGTACCGGATGCGCCTTTTGGGAGCGGAGGTGGTTCCTGTAAAGACGGGCACAGCCACGCTGAAGGACGCCGTATCCGAGGCCATGCGGGAGTGGACCTCCCGCATGGCCGACACCCACTACTGCCTTGGCTCTGTGATGGGGCCCCACCCCTTCCCCACCATCGTCCGGGACTTTCAGGCGGTAATCTCCCGGGAGATCAGGGCGCAGCTTCTGGAGAAGGAGGGGCGGCTGCCCGACGCGGTGCTCGCCTGTGTGGGAGGCGGTTCCAATGCCATCGGCAGCTTCTATCACTTTATCGGGGACGAACAGGTCCGGCTGATCGGCTGCGAGGCGGCCGGCCGGGGGGCGGATACCCCGGAGACGGCGGCCACCATCGCCACCGGGAAGCTGGGCATCTTCCACGGGATGAAGTCCTACTTCTGTCAGGACCAGTACGGCCAGATCGCCCCGGTCTACTCCATCTCCGCCGGACTGGACTACCCGGGCATCGGCCCGGAACACGCCCACCTCCATGACATCGGCCGGGCGGAATATGTCCCGGTCACTGACGAGGAGGCGGTCAACGCCTTCGAGTATCTGGCCCGGACGGAGGGTATCATCCCCGCCATTGAGTCGGCCCACGCCGTGGCCCATGCCATAAAGCTTGCTCCCGCTATGGAGCGGGAGCAGATCATCGTCATCACTATTTCAGGCCGGGGCGACAAGGACTGCGCCGCCATCGCCCGATACAGAGGGGAGGATCTCCATGAGTAAGATCGCACAGGCATTTGCCCGCGGAAAGGCATTTATCCCGTTTATTACCTGCGGCGACCCGAATCTGGAGACCACCGCCGCCGCCGTCCGGGCCGCAGTGGAAAACGGCGCGGACCTCATCGAGCTGGGCATTCCCTTCTCCGACCCCACCGCCGAGGGGCCGGTGATCCAGGGGGCTAACCTCCGGGCCTTGCAGGGCGGGGTCACCACAGACCAGATCTTCGGACTGGTGCGGGACCTGCGCCGGGATGTAACGATACCTCTGGTTTTTATGACCTACGCCAATGTAGTGTTCTCCTATGGAGCGGAGCGCTTTTTCTCCGCCTGCCGGGAGACGGGGATCGACGGACTGATCCTCCCCGATCTGCCCTTTGAGGAGAAGGAGGAATTCCTGCCGGTTTGCAGGCGGTACGGGGTGGAGCTGATCTCCCTCATCGCACCTACCTCCAAGGACCGAATCGCCATGATCGCCAGAGAGGCGGATGGGTTTCTCTATGTGGTGTCCTCCCTGGGCGTCACCGGAGCCAGAAGCGAGATCAAAACGGATCTGGCCTCCATGATGGAGACTGTGCGGCAGAACACCCATATCCCAGCCGCCATCGGCTTTGGAATCTCCACGCCGGAACAGGCCAAGCGGATGGCAGAGCTCGCCGATGGCGTGATTGTCGGCTCTACCATCGTCAAGCTGCTGGAACAGCACGGGAAGGATGCCCCTGGCTGCATCGGTGCGTATGTCAAAACCATGAAGGACGCGATACGATAAAAAAGATCAGGCAGTCCGCCAAGTCAAAGCCTCCGGCTAAGCCGGAGGCTTAAGTAGGCCCTATAAGGGCCTGATACGGACGAAGTCCCTTAAGGGGCACTTTTTACGCCTTCTTGTTCTCTCGGCCCGTAAACGGGTCAACAAACTCTTTCAGCCCTATCTGGTCTGCGATTTGATCTGATGCCAGTTGGTTTCGGAAATACTCTGCTATCTGTTTTTTATTCCGCCCACTGTATCCACATAATATCCTCTGGCCCAAAAATGCCGATTTCCATACTTATATTTCAGATTTGCATGCCGGTCAAATATCATCAGACTATTTTTCCCTTTCAAATACCCCATGATCTGTGATACACTGTATTAGGGAGGGATGTTTATCAGCATGTGTATACGGTCTGGGCACGCTCTGGCTTCTATGATTTCTACCCCTTTTTGCTGACACAGTTTCCTTAATATCACTCCTATATCCTGTTTTATCTGTCCATATATCTCCATCCTTCGATATTTGGGTGCAAATACGATATGATATTGACATCTCCAACTTGTATGCTCTAAACTATTTATGTCTTTGTCTTTCACGATGAAGACCTCCCTGTTATCGTAGTTGTGTGGTCGGCAACCCACTTCTACCCTATCAGGGAGTTTTTTCTTTTTCTACTCTTCTCCTCGCTTTAAGCTATTTTTTACCACCGGCATAGCCGGGGGGTGTTTTTGGTGCCTACAACACAGACCGAACTGCTTTGCACGCAGTCCGGTCTGTCGCTTATCTTAATGAGATGACGGCAAAGCCGGTGGTTTTGCCTTTCCCCGCAACTCCCCTTTTGTGATTATGTTTCGTTTATCGGGCATTCCTTGTTGGTCTTAGTAACCGTCTTTCCGTAGTATCCGTTACGGTTTTTCTTCCCATATCTTCAGGGGGTATTTCTAAGTACGTCAGTCTGTTCCTCATCCACAGTCCAGAGCATTTTATCACGTTTCAGCGCAACTCCGTATTCCGAAGCTGCCGCTCCAGGAGACACCTTTCCCTCCAGGACGTCTTCAAGCACCTTCTGTACATCGCGCCGTTTGGGATCCCCCCAACCTCCAGCTCCAGGCGTTCTGACGCAGACCACATCGCCGCGATTCATCACAAGGCCCGTACATTTGGATGTCAGCCGCTGAGATTCCGTCTGTCCGCTGCGGGTCAAATCATAACAGCCGCCCGCACCATTATGCCCTCCGTCAATCCCCCATGGCTCAAACCGCTGGCGGTCTCCAAGGCCAGTATATATTACATGGTCTGTTACCGCCTCATAGACGCGCTCAATACCAAGACCGCCGCGGTACAGACCTGCGCCGCCGCTGTCCGGGCGAAGTCCATATTTTTTGACCATGATCAGCGGGAATTCCATCTCCAGCGCTTCCACAGGCAGGTTCGAGGTGTTTGTCATATGGACCTGTACACCGTTTTGACCGTCCATATCCCGGTGCGCACCGGCACCGCCAGCAATGGTCTCAAGATACACATGGTACTGCTCAGGGTCGTTAGGATCATAGCCACTGAACAACGCCGTTGTACAACTGCCATTGCTTCCGGACATGGAGCGAATTCCGGCCGCCGGAGCCAGTGCTCCGAAGATAACATCCGCAATACGCATTGCCGTATCAATTCGCTCGCCGACGGCAGCAGGATTTTTGGCATTCAAGATCATGCCGGGTTCGGCGGCTACTGTAAACGCCCGATATATGCCTGCGTTGGACGGCGTGCCAGGGTCAATAAGCGCCTTCAAGGAGTAGAATACTGCGGCCAGCATACCGTTTTTTGTGAGATTGATCGGGCCAGAAACCTGTCCTTGTGTGCCTGCAAAATCGACATGCAGATCATCGCCTTTAATCGTAATCTTTACACAGATTTTTACTGGGTCCGGAGACGCCACACCCGCATCATCCATATAATCAATAAAGCTGTACTCGCCGTCCTTCAGGTTCCGAATACCGGCGCGCAGACGGCGCTCAGCATAATTTTGAAGCTCATGCATGCAATCGATCAACAGGTCTCCATAACGCGTATAGGCATCCTGAAGACGGCGGGCACCCACACGATTGGCAGCGATCTGAGCCTGAAGGTCACCATAGCGCTCGTTTGGGATCCGAGAATTGCAGAGAATGAAGTCTACAATATCCGCGATGGGCTCGCCATTGCGGCAAATACGCACCAGCGGGATCTTGAGCCCCTCCTGAAAGATACTTACAGCATCACCGCAGGTGGACCCCGGCTCCTTGCCGCCGATATCGCTGTGATGGGCAAGGTTTGCCGCCCAGCCAATCAGCTTTCCATTGGATGCAAAAATAGGGGCGGCGATAGTGATATCATTGAGGTGAGTCCCTCCTCCATTGTAGGGATCGTTGCCAACGAACATATCGCCAGGTTTGATGTCAGAGACTGCGAATTTCTTGAAGACCTCTCCGATGATCCCAAGTAATGAGCCCAGGTGCATGGGCACGTGTTCGGCCTGAGCAATCATATTACCTTCGGGATCAAACATAGCTGTAGAAATATCCCGGCGTTCCTTAATATTATTGGAATATGCACTTTTGATGATGGCAACTCCCATTTCCTCCGCAATGGAGAGGAGTTGATTTCCAATGATTTCAAGCATAACCGCATCTGTTTTCCGTGTCATTCTTCTCCACCCCCTTGATAAGTCGCGATGAGGTTGTAGTGGGCATCTGTGTAGGCATTCCAATTGGGCGGAATTACCGTGGTGGAATCCATCTGCTCCAGAATTGCCGGCCCCTCTACCGTCGTACCGGCTTTCAGTTCGCCGCGCTGGTACACCTTGGTGTCAATGTACTGCTCCTCGCGGTCAAACAGGACCTTACGAACTTCAATCGGCTCAGGGAGCTGAGCATCAGGTTCCAGTTCCACGGCCACCAAGTCGGGCTTCTCCATAACACCGATGGCGCTGATACGGAAGTTCACCATCTGGATTGTCATATTCCGATCACAGTAGCCATACGCATGCTCATGCTCCAGATTGAACTGCTCGATCATGTCCTCCATAGCCGCCTCGTCAAAGGGCACCGTTACCTGGATCGGGATCTCGTAGTTTTGGTGGAGATAGCGGCAGTCAACGGAATAGGCGTACTTGCGTCTGTCTTCTGCAACATGCTCCTTATCCAGCAGGGCATTGCCATCGTCCAGCAAGTTATCAAAGATCTTCCGAACCTTAGGCAGAGATGTTAGCTCTGCAGTGGTCAGATTTGAACAGCTGAGATCAAATTTAGTATCCGCCATCAGCAGACCTAACGAGCACAGGGTGCCGGGAGAGGGGGGAATAAGGACCTGTTTGATTCCCATATCCCTAGCAACCTCACAGGCGTGCAGAGGTCCTGCGCCGCCAAATGCCATAAGGGTAAATTCGCTGGGATCATATCCGCGTTCAACACTTACGACTCGTACAGCACGAACCATGTTGGAATTGATCACGGAAACGATTCCTGCCGCAGCCCGCTGCAAATCCAAGTTCGATTTTTCACAAATGTGGGTGCGGATCGCCTTTTCAGCCAGCTTGATGTCAACATCCATTCTGCCGCCCAAGATTTTCTTGGAGTTGAGCTTGCCCAGAATAATATTGGCGTCAGTGGCACAGGGAAGCTCACCACCGCGCATATAGCATGCGGGCCCAGGAGTAGCACCTGAACTGCGCGGCCCCACTTTTAATGCTCCGCCCGCATCAATTTGGGCAATGGAGCCACCACCTGCGCCCACTGTCACAATATCGATCATAGGAATTCGGGCGGGGTATCCCTCCACAGTGCGTTCATTGGAAAGCTGGGCCTTACCGTTTTCAATCAGGCTGACATCAATGCTGGTACCTCCCATATCAAAGGTAATAATTTTATCCAGATTACACTGCTTGCCAATGTAAATGGCACCAATAACGCCGGCAGAGGGCCCGGAAACCGCAGTCTTAATCGGACAATCGACCGTCTCTTTGATCGAGATGATCGAACCGTTGGACTGGGTCACATAAGGCGATACAGTAATACCGGCTTCCTTGACAGAATTTTCAAAGTTGTGTACATATTCTTTCATTACTGGGCCGAGATATGCGTTCAGGATAGTAGTGCTCATGCGGGAGTATTCACGAAATTCAGCAACCAAGTCGTGGGATGCAGAAACATACACTCCCGGATACTCTTCTTCAATGATCTCCTTGATGCGATCTTCATGAACAGGATTGATGAACGAGAACAATGTGCACACCGCAATGGTCTCTGCACCCATTTCCTTGAGGAAGCGCACCGCATTACGAACACTGTCTTCGTCTAACGGCGTTAAAATACTGCCGTCGTGAAGAATACGCTCCTTAACTTCCTGGTTCATTCCAGGCGGGATAAGCTGCTCCGGCTTGGGACGGCGCAAGTCATACAGTGACGGGCGGCGCTGCCACCCGATTTCCATCAGGTCTTTAAAACCTTCAGTCGTGATAAGCCCCATTCGGGCTCCTTTTTTCTCAATCAGCGCATTGGTGGCGACCGTAGTTCCATGGGCCAAATAGGTAATCTCCCCGGTATCAATGCTCTGTTCACTCAGGATCTCCTGAATGCCGCCCATAATGGCCTTGGACGGATCTTCCGGAGTAGAACTGCGCTTATAATGCCTCAACGCCCCCGTTTCAATATTAAAAAACGAGAAATCAGTAAATGTTCCCCCAACATCTACGCCAATCATATAACTCAAGATTCGTCACTCCTTACGCTCTATTTTGTGTACAGCTTGGGCACTGTGTGCCCAAGCTGTACATCTGGTGATTACTTTTGACAATTAATACTCAAGGTCCTGAACTGCATCGTACAGACCCGAAGTAGCCCAATAGCCTTCAGATTCCAGCTGGGGGGCCAGAGGCGCCATGGCATCGATAAAGGTCTGCTTGTCAAACTCTACAAATTGGCCGCCTTCGTCTATAATAGTCTGCTTATCTGCCTCCCACTGCTCCTTAACATAAGCGGTGAACCACTGAGCGACCTCGTCACCACACTGGGTGATAATCTCCTGCTCTTCGGGGGTCAGTTTCTCCCAGGTAGTCATATTGATAGCGATGCTCTCCAGAGGATAGGCGTAGTCGACCAAGGAAATATAGGGAGCATACTTATGCAGGTCCAATGCCTTAATAGATTCGTAAGAGCACTCACCAGCATCAATCACGCCCTGCATCATGGCCATGGTGTAATCGGACCAAGCGACGATGGTGGGCTTTGCTCCCAGAGTCGTAAAGTTCTTTTCCCAGATGTCAATATTGGGAATACGGAACTTTACACCACTCAGATCAGCCGCAGTCGCTAAAGGCTTCTTTCCAAAGATGGCCCGAGGGTTCTTTTGCAGCTTATATGAGACAATATGGATACCGTTGTCTTCCAATGTCTGGAATGCGTTATCAGCCAGCTCGGAGTCCAGGAAGGCGTAGACGTGCTCAATGCTGTCAAACGCAAAAGCCATACTCATAATATTCAGGTCTTTTGCGATGCTGCTGTAATTATCAAAGGAGAAAATGGCGCCCTGCTGCAAATCCACCTGCATATTCTCTACCTCTTCCATTGCAGCACCCAGCTGCTCGCCGGGATAGTACTCCACCCTGACCCGACCAGCCAATCTCTCATTGACCAGATCAGCAAACTTCTGCCCAGCAATACCAGTTGGTTCCGTAGAAGCAGAGGATGCCCCCAGTTTAATCACAATCTCATCGTGATCCTGTCTCTCTTCTCCAGACTGAGAAGACTGAGTACTTGCGGCTGGATCAGACGCTGTGGGAGAATTGGCAGCGGGATTTTCCTTGGGGGCACAGCCAAACAGAGTAGCAGACATGACCAGTGCAAGGGATAGCGCCAGCGCTTTTTTCATCTTTTTCATATCGATTCCTCCTAAAATTTTATTTTTGATTCGTCATACACGGCCAATTCCGTTACAAAGTTCAGAGCAATAGTCCAGGCAGGAACAGGGTAAGCGGCTTAATAAAGGTCACCATCAATAGTGCGACCACAAGAGGAACAAGCATGGGATAGATGTGCTTCAATGTCTTTTCGAAGGGAAGGTCAGCCACCTTTGCGGAGACAAACAGCGATGGCGCCATGGGCGGTGTAATGCCTCCTATGGTCAAATTCAGTACTGCCATAACGCCCATAGTGATGTAGCTCATGCTGAATGCGTCGGCCACATTTAAAAGAACAGGGGCCATCATGATAAGAACCGGCAGCGAACCCATAAAGCAGCCAAGGAACAAAAGCAGAAGATTCAGCAGCAGAAGAACGATGATTTCATTGTTAAGACTCAACAGAAGATCCGACAGAGTCTTGGTAATCCCGCTGTTAATTATCATCCAGTTAAATACAGAACCGGTAGCGCACAGCCACATAGTCAGGGCTGTGGTGGACATCGTTTCCTGCAGGATCTTCATTATCTTCGCAAAATTTAACCGCCTGTAGCAGAAACCAAGCAGAATGATATATGCACAGGCCACAGCACCGGTCTCAGTAGATGTGAAGACGCCTGTGCTGATGCCGCCCAGCAGAATGGCTGGTGCCCCCAGTGCAGGGAGGCCACGCCAGAGTGCATGTAAGAAGTCCTTAAAAGGAGCTTTAGGAGTAATGGGTGCTTTTACATGGAACTTCGTGACGGCGATATAGATATAGACCATCAAGCAAAGGCCCATCAAAATACCCGGAAGAACACCGGCCATAAACAGTTCTACGGTACCCGTACTTGCAAGAAAGCCCCAAATCACAAGGTTGATGCTTGGAGGAATGATCGGACCGATACCAGATGAGGCCGCAGTGATGGCTACCGAAAATCCCTTGTCATAACCAGCCTCGTTCATCGCCTTGATCTCAATGGCACCCAGGCCGCCTGCATCTGCCATAGCAGAACCGGACATGCCGGCGAAGATCATACTTGCGAGAACATTTGCGTGGCCCAGACCACCTGGAATATGTCCGATTGCTTTCTCGGCCAAACCAAATATTCTGTCACTGAATCCGATCTCATTCATTGCACAGCCCACAAAAACGAAAGCTGGAACCGCCAAAAGTGAGTAGCTCGCAAACGATGTTGCCGTCTTCTGGGCGAACATGACGAAGCTCTGGCCGTTCTGAATAACATAGAGCAGACTTGAAAGCAGCATTGCCGTTCCGATCGGCATTTCCAAAAGGATCAGAACAACGAAAATAAGGAAGTAGATCCAAACCATGTAGTCACTCAACGATCATCACTCCTTCGTCCTGAAGTTTTTGGAAGCGATCCAAAAACACATGTTTTGGCGTTAAAATGTACTCGACGATACGATATACTGCACAGATTGTCATCATTGCCCCCATGACGATCATGGGCAGCGCATAGTAATAGGCTTTGGTGAACGGAAGACCTCCCTGGGGCAGCTTGGTCACTTGGAGGCCAAAAAGTGTGATTCCCCCAGAAACGAAAACCAGTGACGTGATTGCCACAACCACGTGCGGGATGAACATGAAAAAGAGCTTCCCGGTACGATTGATGAATTTTAAAAAGAAGTGGATAACTGCATGCTCATTAGTCCAATAGCATACAACTGTGCCGAGAGCTGAATACCACACCAGCAGTGCAATGATCATTTCATCGAACCACCAGATGGGGCTGCTAAACACGTAACGCATAATGACATTTAGGAACATGGCGCCGATGAACATAACAGAAGCCAGCGAACCAACGACTGTAGTGAACATAATGCAGCGGTCAAGCACACGCCATACCTTTCCCAGTGCACCTTCAGGAATATATTGTCCTTCCATAAAATTACCTCCTATCCAAGTTGTATCTCCTTAAGGCACGTTTTCCACCTCTCCTATCCTGTGCATCATATTTTTCGTCTGGTTATAAAGTTCGCAATAGAGTTTGTAATAACGCTCGTACTGACGGTGCCGTTCTTGGTCCGGCTGATAAATTCGGGCGGTGGTAATGACTTCGTTGAGCTGCCGGAAGCTGTTGAAACGGCCTGTCCCAAGTGCGGCCATCAGCGCGTCTCCAAATGCAGCTCCCACAGACACTTCCGAAACGCTGATGGGCAATCCGATGATATCGGATACGATCTGCATCCATACGGCACTCTTAGTCCCGCCGCCGACAGCCATAAGCTTCTTGAGCGGAAGATCGTGGTCTCTCAGCACTTCCAGGTGCTGACGTACGGAATAACCAACGCTTTCCAAAGCCGAGCGATACAAATGTTTTCTTGTATGAGAAAGTGTTAACCCAAAAATCATTCCCCTGGCTTTGGGATCGTTGATAGGAGTTCTCTCACCCGCAAAATAAGGCAGTGTAATCAGGCCCTCGCTTCCTGGGGCGATTTCTTCGATTCCCTCCGGCATCCTTGCAAATGCGTTTTTCCCGCCCTGCTGTTCTTCCTGCAGATAGTCCGAAAACAGGATGTCCCGATACCACTGCGTCATGGCACCGCAGGTATTGGTGCCGCCGGCCAGGCTGTATGTACCTGGAATCAGAAAGTTATTGCCGCGCATGCGTTCATCCTGAACAGGTTTTGCGCTACAGTAGTAAAGAAACAGGGTCGAGCCAAACTGAATCATCATGTCCCCCGGCGCAAGCACGCCGGTACTGATCGCTTCTGCAGAAGAATCCCCCGTCCCGGTAATCACGGGAGTGCCCTCTGCAAGTCCTGTGGCCAAGGACGCTTCTTTGGTCACAAAACCAGCTATGTCGCTGGCCGGCATAGTCTGCGCCAGCTGCTCCGGACTGCAATAAAGCTGGCACTCCTCCTCACAAATGCTGCCATCCTTTCGATACAAAGGGCGAAACGAGGCTTGGCTTAGAAATTGGTCTATCACATATTTTCCGGTCAGTCTCGCAACAAGATAGGATGAGCCGGTCAGGAATTTATAGGTGCGCTTATAAATCTCAGGCTCGTGATGTTTGATCCATAAAATTTTTGCCGCTACGTCGCCGGTGCAAATGGGCCGTCCGAACAGGCGATTCACCTCTTCTGTGCCATAGTAGTTTGTTAGCCATTCAATTTCCTCCTGTGCACGGGAATCAATGCCGTAAAGGATGGCTTTCCGGAGGGGCTTACAGGTTTCATCTACCGGCAGACAATCAGACCCGAGTGTACTGATCCCAAGCGCTGCGATCTCTTTTGCCTCCACTCCAGAGTCTCGAATCAGGGTGTTAGCAACAATGCAGAGGTCATGCCACCAGACACGTTCTGCGTCATGCTCATATTGACCGGGCTTGGGGTGTTCCATACTATGCTTTATGGAGCTCTGGAGGACGATTCTGCAGTTCCGGTCGATCAGAAGCCCTTTTGTCTCTGATGTCCCCACATCGATTCCCATGTAATAAGGAGCATTTCCAGTACTCATGACAAATTCCTTTATTTTGTAGCGCGGTATGCACGCACAGCATCCATGAATTCGACGACACGCTGCAGTTCCACCTGATTTTCAAATTTTCCGTCTTTCTTAAATGCTGTGCCCACACAGACTCCATCCACAACGCTGAGCTTCTGTGCCACATTCTGTGCAGTACAGCCAGTATTGCAAAAAACAGGGACACTGTCAGCAACCGCCTTGACATCCTTCAGGATATCATCGTCTGTCTCAGAACCGGCACTGACACCAGATACGCAGAGTCCATCAGGAAAACAGTGGAAAAGGATGGACTTAGTGATCTTCTGGAGGCTGCGTTCTGCAAGGTAAACATCCGACTCCGGGTTTACCTTGAACAGCATCTTAATATCTGTATGGTTCAAATAAAGGCGACGGCGGACCGCCTGAGCTACATCCGTGTTTATGATACCCGCTTCACTCAAGTAGGCACCGGTAAATGCTGCGCGAACAAACTGCGCATTGGTAGCCACGGCCAGATCAATAGCCGCCATGGGATTGGACGCGATATTCACACCGTAAGGAACTGCGATCTCACTGCGCAGTTCGCCAATCACACGAGCCATAGAGGCAACCGTGACATAATCGACTTTGCGCTGATAAGGAAGGCTGAACTCATTGGCAAACAGGATACCATCCACCCCGCCGTCTTGGAGCGCATGCAACTCCCTTCTGGCAATGTCGATCACATTCTGGAGTCCACCTTCTTTGTCAAACAACGGATCTCCTGGCAGGGCACGCAGATGAAGCAGCGCGATTACAGGCTGCTTCACTCGAAACAGGTCTTCAGTCCACATATATTTCACCTTCACTTTTCGTTTTGTGGATTTCCCACGCAATTTGTCTTGTTTGTATTTAATACAATATACCTTTCTCTTTGGGATGTCAATACAGGTCCCCCCTTATAAAAATTTGTATCTTTGTTGTTTTTTACATTTTTCATCGTCTATATTTGTTCAATTTTAGTTTATATTGTCGTTCTTTGCATATTATTAATAGCTTTTTGAAAAATCAAAAAATATAAATAATACTTTTTCATAAGGGTATTTACTTTTTCATCTCTTTCATATATAATACAAATAAGCAACAAAAGTGTAAATGGAAGGAAGCTTATGCAAACAACTACAATGTCAGGCCCCCTGTATCTGCAAATCAAAGATACACTTCTGGCGCAGATAAAATCCGGAGTTTATACCTGCGGGCAGCAGATACCAACAGAAAGTGCTCTTGCGGATATCTTTTCCGTCAGCAGAGTTACCATCCGGAAAGCATTGAAAGAGCTTGAACAGGATGGCCTGCTGATTCGTCATCGCGGACGAGGCACTTTTGTAGCAGATCATTCTCTCCGCAGAAACATTTCGGAAAACTCAAGCTTCACACAGATCTGTCAGTTTGCAGGTCTAGTCCCAGGGGCACGTACAATCAAGTCAGTCATTGAAGACGCCACTGACTCAGATGTAAAGGAACTGGGTATCGAAGCAGGCTCAAAAGTTGTAGTACTGGAGAGAATTCGATATGCAAACGATAAGCCGGTCGCTATCGAATTTTCCCGCTTCCCGGAACGGTTCTCTTTTCTTATTGAAGAGGATTTAAATGACACATCCCTGATTATGGTCCTGGCCGAAAAGTACCACATTCGTTTTACCGGGACAGGAACAAAAACCTTGAAGCAGGTCTATGCTACCTATGAGCAGGCAAAGTACCTCTCTCTTTCCAAAGGATATCCGCTCATTTCTATCGCGTGCGTATCCTACGATGCATCGGGAGCACCGTGCCACCGCTCTTTGCAACTAATTGTTGGGGATAGATTTGAACTCTATTTCTGAGAAAACTGATAACAAATTTACTTTCTCTCATAAAATGACTTGCTGCATATTATTTGCCTTCCTGCGCCGGGCCTTCTATGGCATCATCCCAGTCAGTACGTTCCTCTGCGGGTCATAGCGATGATTCCCTTACGTTGTATGCACTCCGGCAGCAGGTATTCAGCTGTCCAAGGGCAGTAGAACTCAGTACTTCTGCTATTTTCGCTTTTATGTTACAATACTCTCGTCAGGTACTGTATCAGGAAGTGATTTTTGATGAGGAGGTGGCAAGAGCGCAGAACTGTTTTGATGGAGGCAGGGGTAGATGACCGGGTATTTTTCGATTATGTTACAGTGCCTTTAGGTGAGTTTCATTATTTCGATATTACCACGACAATGTTGGCAATACGAAAGATGTTGACTACCTATATGAGTTATTGGAAGATTTTGATCGTGTTGTTGAAAAATGGATAATTTTTGCAGATTGGCTCTTGAATAGCCGACTTTTATAATGTAGACATAGCAAGGGCGCCGGGTCTTATCCGGCGCCCTCTTCTTTTTCTCTACAGTATAGAACGACCATGAGAAAAAACTGCTGAATCTGCACTCACAAAGGAGAGAGGATCGATGTCTGTAGAACTGATTCTTTGGGTTGACAGCGTGGTGTTTGACGCCTGGTTTCTAATCAGCACCGCTCTTGTCTTCTGGATGCATACCCGTCTTGTCTATGGTAGCTGGGTTTACCCGAGCTAAAAACACCGGGAATATTTTATAGAATCAGTCATAGTTTAATCTTTACTTTACTCTTCTATAAGCTATTTTTGACCGCCGTCATAGCCGGTGGTTGTCTTTTATGCTACCTGAACGGGGCTCCGGCAGAACCCCACCGCCGGAGCCCCGTTTTTTGTCTATGGCTCGCTCCGTGGTCAAGTACCGAAGGAAGCAACACCAAGAGGACGCCGGCCACATGCAGGAAACGTGACGCCGAGACAAAGAAACCAGCCGACAGGCCCTGGATACCATAGAGCATTGCGCTACACTGAAGCAGCAAAAAGTCGAACCGTAGCTACTCCGTTCCCAACAAACTTTTTTGATTCTCTGGTCACCGGGCCGGAAGTTCCACGGTGAAGCGATTGTATCCACCGCTGCTCTCCACCCAGATGCGCCCGTAGTGCTCCTCTGTGATGCGCTGGGCGATGGAGAGGCCCAGACCGAAGCTGCCGTCCCGGCTCCGGGCTGGATCTGTCCGATAGAAGCGCTTGAAAATATCCTTCTGCTCCGCCGCCGAGAGAGGCGGGCCGGGATTGCTTACAGTCAGCCGGCAGCGGTGGTGCCCCCATCGCTCCAGACGGACGTTCACAGTTCCTGGCGGCTCGGTATATTTCCGGGCATTGTCCAGCAGGATATCCAGCACCTCTTTGAGCCGGCCGGCATCCCCGTTGACGTTGATCCCCTCGGCGAGTTGGCTGGACAGCATCAACCCCTGCTCGAAAAACACCGGATCGAAAGGCAGCAGAGCGTCCGCTGCTAAAGTGCTCAGATCCACCGGCCTCAGGTCCGCCTTTCCCTGGCCGCTGTCCGCCCGGGCCAGCTCCAGCATTTGCTCCACCAGGGCCCGCATCTGCCGGGACATGGTGAGAATGTTGGCAGAAAACCGCACCTGGCTGTCCCGGTCATTTTCTTCGCTTTGCAGCAGCTCCGCATTGGTCATGATGACGGTAAGGGGAGTCTTCAGCTCGTGGGAGGCGTCGGAAACAAACTGGCGCTGCTGCTGCCAAGCCCACTCCACCGGTTTCACTGTCCAGGCGGCCAGTTTGATGCTGATCCCCAGAAAAGCAAAAAAGCAGAGCACGCCGGTGAGGATGCAGTTCTTGACCAGATTGTTTAAGGTGGACTGCTCACTGGTGGTATCTGCAAAAATCACACTCTGTCCAAACGGAGCGTCTACTCGCAGAAAACGCAGATGATACTGCTTCAACTCCCCGGATGGGCGGTTCACCCGCTCCACCTCCTGGATCAGTTCCTGCAAAAAAGTTTGGTCAAAGGCTTCTCCAGGAGACAGGTCATAATACCCCACACCGGCAGCAGTCAGTGTTCCGTCCTCCGCCTCCTGCACCACAAAAAAGGGCAGACGGACCTGCTCCTGTTGTTCACCCGGGCGTGCAAAGGGGGCAAGCGGACGATCAGGGGCCATGATACCTACCGGAACGGCGCGCATCATGGCAAAGCTTTCCTGCTCCAGGCTGCTCCGTGTAAAAAAATAGAGCATTCCAAAGACCGTACACAACATGATGGTGACGATCACCATGATGACCGCGACAAATTGAAGGCGCAGACGTTTCAGCATTCCTCATCCACCTCCAGACGATAGCCCAGCCGCCGGACTGCCTCGATGCGGATATTGGAACCGATGCTGTGCAGCTTTTTTCGGAGAAAGCCCACATAGACCTCCACATGATTCTCCACCGCATCGGAGTCATATCCCCACACCCGGGCCAGGATCACTTCCTTTGAGAGGATGGTGCTCTGGGAGCGCAGGAGAATGCGCATCACGTCAAATTCTCGGGCAGAGAGCTGGACCCGCTTTTCTCCGCAGATCAGGGTGCAGGCTCCCAGATCCAGAGCGGTATTTCCCAGGGTCACCTGATCCACCTGGGGCCCCTGCCGTCGGAGCAGGGCATTGATGCAGGCCAGCAGCTCCCGGATATCGAAGGGCTTGGTCAGATAATAGTCAGCCCCGGCATTGAGCCCCTCGATGCGGTCTTCCAATTCTGAGCGGGCGGTGAGCATCAGGATAGGGGTGCCGCAGCGCTTGGCCCGCACCTCCCGGGCCACCTGACAGCCGTTCATTTTTGGCATCATCACATCCAGGATCAGCAGGTCGTAAATCCCCAGCTCCGCATACTCAGCCCCGGTCTCACCGTCGTAGACGCACTCCACCTCAAAGCCCTTGCGCTCTAAAACCGACTGGATGGAGTCTGCCAGCAGTTTTTCATCCTCAATTATTAGTACTTTCATAACAGCCTCCGATGGGATGCGGTATTCCTTTTTGATATTATACTACACAAAAATACTGAATCGAAGCTGAAAAAGCAGAAAGATCCGCAGCACTTTCCCGCGTATTTTCAGTTTCTATTCAGCAAACGGTGTTATCATCAGATATCATCTGCCGTATCACTCCAGAACTTAAGTGCGGCACGAAAGGAGTTTCTCGCATATGACCTTAGTGAAACCAAAGTCCGACGACCAAGTGCAGGGAGAGCAAACGAAAAAGCGAACACACCGTCTCCCTCGCCCCAAGCACGGGAAGCGGTGGTCGCTCCTCATTGTGGCTCTCCTTCTGATCCTGGCCTTCGCCGGAAAATTCCTGCTGAGCAAAGGGCCTTCAGCGGCGGCAATCACCTACACAGAGGAAAAGGTCGCCCCACGGACCATTACCAACTCTCTTACCGGCAGCGGTACCCTCCAGCCCGCCAATTCCTATACTGTGACCACCCTGATCGAAGGCGAGGTCCTCTCTGCCGACTTTGAGGAGGGCGATATGGTGGAACAGGACAGCGTGCTCTATGAGATTGACAGCGAGGACGCCGCCGCCAACATCGAAAAGGCGCAGATCTCCCTGTCTCAGGCCCAGAGCAGCTATGAGAGCACGGCAGAAAACCAGACAGTCAAGGCAAATTCCTCCGGTACGTTGTACACATTGGATGTCAAAGAGGGGGACGAGGTCAGTCAGGGGCAGACCATCGCCACCATCCGCAACGACAGCACCATGACACTGACCGTCCCCTTCCCCGCTGAGGACGCTGCTACCTTCCACGTGGGGCAGACCGCTCAGGTGACACTGGACGGCTCTTTTGAGACGCTGACCGGTACAGTCCAGTCGATCTCCGGCGGGAATGCCGTCGGAACCGGCAACACCATTACCCGAGATGTGACCATCGCCGTGCAAAATCCCGGCGGGCTCAGTGCAGTTCAGGTAGCCACAGCCTCCGTCAACGGTCTGGGCAGCGCCGGAAACGGGACCTTTACCTACCAGTCAGAGAGCACGGTCACGGCCAGCGCCAGCGGGACTGTCGCCGCGGTCCACGTCTCTGAAGGCAGCGCTGTTTCCAAGGGACAGGTATTGATCACTCTGGGCGGTGATGATTTGGAAGATCAGCTCCAAAACGCGGCAGACAGCCTGAGAAATGCGGAGCTGTCCATGGAGAACACACAGAAGCAGCTGGAGAATTACACCATTACATCCCCTATCAGCGGGACCGTCATCGACAAGGAGTACAAGGCCGGCGATACCGTGGAATCCGGCAAGACCCTGTGTACCATCTACGACCTGAACTATCTGGAGATGACCCTGAACATCGATGAGCTGGACATCTCCACGGTGGAGGCGGGACAAACGGTTCAGATCACTGCGGAGGCGGTGGAGGGCAAGACCTTTACCGGCGTGGTCACCAAGGTCTCGGTAGCAGGCACCACCTCCGGCGGGATCACCTCCTACCCGGTCACCGTCCGTATCGACGAGACCGACGGCCTGCTACCGGGCATGAATGTGGACGCGGAGATCGTGCTGGAGGAGGCCGCCGATACCCTGGCCATCCCCAGCAGCGCCGTCACCAGGGGCAGCGGGAACACCTCTCTGGTACTCATCACTCAGGACTCTCCCAGTGCGGAAAGCGCCGTGGAGCAGGAGTCGCCCGAGGGCTACGTCTATGTGCAGGTGGAGACCGGCATCAGCGACAACAGCTATGTCCAGATCCTCAGCGGTTTGCAGGAGGGGGACACCGTAGCGTATGTCACCCGCTCCACAGAGTCCGGCAGCATGATGATGGGCGGGATGCCCGGCGCCATGGACGGCGATATGCCCGCCGGAATGCCAAGCGGTATGGGCAGCGCTCCCGGCGGCGGCATGCCAAGCGGCGGCGGCCCCGGAGGGGGGTTCCCGGGATGAGCGCGCTGATCGAATTTCGTCAGGTCTGCAAGACCTATCAGATGGGGGACACCACAGTTCGGGCGGCGGACCACATCTCCATGTGCATCGAAAAGGGGGAATTTGTGGCTATCGTTGGCCAGTCCGGCTCCGGAAAATCCACCTGCATGAACATCATCGGCTGTCTGGACGTCCCCACCTCCGGCACTTATCTGCTGGACGGACGGGACGTAGGGCAGATGGATACCAATCAGTTGGCAGTGATCCGCAACGAGCTGCTGGGGTTCATCTTTCAGCAGTACAACCTGCTGCCCAAGCTGGACCTGCTGGAAAATGTGGAGGTACCGCTGATGTATGCCGGCGTCCCCAAGGCGGAGCGCCGGCAGCGGGCCCGAGAGGTACTGGAGCAGGTAGGCCTGGGCGACAAGCTCCACCACCTGCCCAATCAGCTCTCCGGCGGTCAGCAGCAGCGGGTGTCCATCGCCCGGGCCCTGGCCGGCCGTCCCGCCGTCATCCTGGCCGACGAGCCCACCGGCGCCCTGGACTCTCACACCAGCCGGGAGGTGCTGGGGATGCTCCAGGACCTGCACCGTCAGGGCAACACGGTGGTACTTATCACCCATGACAACTCCATTGCGGTCCAGGCCCAGCGGATCATCCGCTTGGAGGACGGCCATGTAGTCTATGATGGGGACGCCCGCGCGCCGGAGGCCGTGGTGACCCCCGGCCTAAGGGGAGGTGTGTCGTCATGAGCCTCTGGGAGACTTTTACGCTTGCTGTCAAAAATATCTCCGGCAGCAAAATGCGGACCTTTCTCACCATGCTGGGCATCATCATCGGCGTGTGCGCCGTCATCGTCATCGTGGGCCTGGGCAACGGTATGGCCGGATATATGGAGGACAGCTTCGCGGAGATGGGGACCAACACCCTGACGGTGTCCATCATGGGCCGTGGGACCTCCCGCACCGTGTCCGAGGAGCAGATGTATCAGATCGTGGAGGACAACGCCGGCTATCTGGACCAGATTTCGCCTACTGTGTCCATGACAGGCAGTGTAAAGATCGGCAGCACCACTTACAGCTCCACCTCCGTATCCGGTGTCGGGGAGACGTGGTTTGATATGAAGGGCTACGAGGTAGCTCAGGGCCGGGGCATCGAGTATATGGACATCGTCAACCGGAAAAAGGTGTGCGTGGTGGGCAGTTATGTGGCCCAGACCTGCTTTGGCGGGAATGCCGTGGGCCAGAGTCTGAAGGTGGGCGGCACCACCTTTTCCATCGTGGGCGTTATGGCTCAGGAGGCGGAGCAGATGGAGGAGGGGGGCACGGACGACTGCATCTATGTCCCCTACTCCACCGCAGCCCGCCTGTCCTTTACCGGCACCATCAGCAGCTATACTGTGACCGTGACCGATGAGGAATACGCCGCCCTGGGGAAAGAGGCCATCGAAACCGCTCTCTACAAAATTTTTCAGGATGAAGACGCCTATACCGTGGTCAGCATGGCGGAGATGCTGGACACCATGACCAGCATGGTCAATATGGTCATCGCCATTCTGGCGGCCATCGCCGGCATCTCTCTGCTGGTGGGCGGCATTGGCATTATGAACATCATGCTGGTCTCTGTCACAGAGCGCACCCGGGAGATCGGTATCCGCAAGGCCCTGGGGGCCAGGGAGGGCATCATCCTGCGGCAGTTTGTGATCGAAGCCGCCACCACCTCCGCCCTTGGCGGAGGGCTGGGCATCATCCTTGGCTATCTCATGTCGGCGGTTGCTACACAGGTCATCAAACGGCTGATAGAGACGGCCATTACCGTCTCTCCCTCGGCCACGGCGGTCTTGGCAGCCTTTGGGATCTCCGCCGGCATCGGCATCCTGTTTGGCTATCTGCCCGCAAAAAGAGCCGCCCGCCTCGATCCCATCGAAGCCCTGCGGTATGACTGATAGGAGGTATCTGTTATATGAAATCAAAAGTTCTCTCTCTCATTCTGGCTGTGTGCACGCTCTGCTCGCTATTGGTGTCCCCGGCCTCCGCAGTCGGCGGAGACAGCGCAGTCCAGATGGTCCAGGCTTTGGGTATTTTGGACGGCACAGATCTGGAAAGCCCTGTTACCCGGGCGGAGTTTTCCAAAATGCTGGTGGCAGCCTCCTCCTATAAGGATAGCGTCAGCAGCGAGGGCAGCGGATATTCCCTGTTCAGGGATGTGAAAAGCAGCTACTGGGCCTCGGAGTATATCCGCTGCGCCGTGTCAGAGGGCTGGATGACCGGCTATACCGACGGGACCTTCCGGCCGGATGAAACAGTAAAGCTGGAGGAGGCGTGCGCCGCGGTGCTGAAGCTGCTGGGCTACGACACCTCTGCTCTGGCCGGCTCGTTCCCAAGCGCTCAGTTGAGTAAGGCCGCAGCACTGGGCCTGCGGGACGGGATCAGCCTGAAGCAGGGCGGCACTATGGCCCGGCGGGACTGCGCTGCACTTTTCTCCAATTTGATGACAGCTAAAACCAGCGGCGGTCAGATCTATGCCGAGACTCTGGGTTATACAGTGACCAACGGAGAGGTGGACTATACCGCCCTGACGCTGGAAAACCTCAGCGGCCCCTATGTAGCTGAGAACAGTTCCACCTCTCTGCCCTTCCAGCCTGCAACAGTCTACCGAAACGGAGAAATTTCCTCTTCCGCCGTACTGAATCAGTACGATGTCTACTATTATGATCAGGGCAGCAGCACGCTGTGGATCTACACCGACCGGGTCTCCGGCAAGATCACGGAGCTGTCTCCCAGCGCCACGTCTCCTACTTCCGTCACGGTAGCCGGCGCTGCCTATGAAATCGGCAGCTCTGCCGCCACTTATAAGCTGTCTGCGCTGGGCGGAGGCAAAGCCGGCACCATCGTGACGCTGCTGCTGGGGATGGACGGTTCCGTGGTGGATGTGCTCACCGGGACCAGCGTGGAAGCGGTGTACTATGGGATGGTGGAATCCTCTGAAAAAGTGGTCGCCGAGGACGGAAATGCCGCAGTTCAGACCAATGTTACCGTGCTCTGCACAGATGGCACGGCAAAAACCTTTGCGGTGGACAAAGCCATGGACTATAAGGCCGGCCGTCTGGTCTCTGTCAATGTCAGCGAGGGCAGCGTGACCATAAAAACACTGACAGAAAAGCATACCAGCGGTAAGGTGAACAGCACTGCTACAAAGCTCGGCGATCTTTCCTTTGCGGACAATGTTGAGATCCTGGATACCAGCAGCGAAGGTACTGCTGCTGCCGTGGATGCCTCCCGTCTGTCCGGGATGAGCCTGGACAGTGACGACATCCGTTATTACGGACTGAACGAGGAAGGCAGGATCGAGTATCTTATTCTGGATGATGTAACTGGAGACCTCTGGACCTACGCCTATCTGACCAATCTGGAGGATCAGTCCCAGGAGATGTCCATCAATGTCACCTACACCTATTTGGTAGACGGCACTGAACAGACCCTGCGTTCTGCTTCCGTTAAGTATCCTGTGGAGACCGGCGGCATAGCCATCGCCTATAAGTCCGACGGCAGCATCCAGACCATGCAGCGAATGAAGTCCGTAAAGCTGACGGAGCTGTCCGGAAGCTGGGCTATGGCCTCCAATCAGAGGTACGCCATTGCGGATGATGTGCAGGTCTACCTGCGTAAAAACGGTTCTTACTACCTGACTGCCCTTTCCGCTGTCAATGTGGAGGACTATACGCTGACCGGCTGGTACAACAATTCCAGCAGCAGTGCAGGCAGACAGATCAGGATCATCATCGCGACGGCGCTGGAAAGTTGACCGGATCGATTCCCTCGATCCTATCCTGTTGACAAGGTAAAGGCCGAAGGACCAGCCGTAATGGCTTGCCCTTCGGCCTTTTTTATTCATCTGAGGCTGTGCTCAGTGCCAGCCGATCGTTCACCGTGTCGATCTGTTTTTTCACATTTCCGACAATAGGGGCGCCGATGATATTGCCCTCACCGTCCACGATGTAGGTGGTGGGATAGCTGAAGATCTCAGAGACAAAGTCCTTGTAGAACTCGCCTTCCGGGTCCGGGGAGATGTTCACATAGGTAACGCCCTTCTCCTTTAGAATGTTTTGGGCGGTCTCCAGCTGCTCCTCTCCCTCGCCGGAGTCGGTGCCTACGCCGATGAGATTGATGTTCCGCTCCTGAAGCTGGTGATACAGCTCCTCCAGCTCCGGCATCTCCTCAATGCAGGTGCCGCAGCCGTTGTTCCAGAAGTTGACGATGGTGGCGTCGTAGTCTGCGAAGATGTCGCTGCTCACCGGGTTCCCTTCGGTGTCCGCCTCTGAGAACTCCGGGAAGGGCGTTTTGGATACCAGGGAGTTGTCCTCCCCGGTGGAACAGCCGGCCAGCGCAGCCAGCAGCAGGACCGATGCCAACATCAGAGAAGATCCTTTTTTCATTATATAGTCTCCTTCTTGTTCGTTTGTTTTTTCAGAGAAAAGGTCTTGGTGATGGCCTGATGGGGGCAGGCGGCCACGCAGTCCCCGCAGCGGATGCACTCGGCGTGGTTGGGTGTGCGGAATACGTCCACATCCATCTGACACACCCGGCTGCACGCACCGCAGGAGGTGCATTTGCTTTGATCTACCTCCAGCCGATAGACCGAGATCTTGTTGCACAGGCCGTAAAAGGCCCCCAGAGGGCACAGCCATTTACAGAAGGGCCGGTAGAAGAACACCGACAGCACCACGACGCCCAGCAGGATACAGCTCTTCCAGGTGAAGAGCCAGCCCAGACTGGCCCGGATGCCGGTGTCGGCCAGGGACAGAGGGATTCCGCCCTCCAAGATCCCGGCGGGACAGAGGTATTTGCAGAAAAAGGGGTCCCCCATTCCCACCTCGTTCACCACCGTCATAGGCAGGACAATGACAAAGAGGACCAGGATCACATATTTCAAATAGGTAAGGATATGGAACCGCTTTGTGCTGAATTTTTTTGTAGGGATCTTGTGGAGCAGCTCCTGAAACCAGCCGAAGGGACATAGAAAGCCGCATACCACCCGGCCCAGCAGGACGCCGATGAACAGCAGAAAACCCACTACATAGTAGGCAAAATGGAATTTGGAGGAGCCGATCACGGCCTGGACCGCCCCGATGGGACAGGAGGCCGCCGCAGCCGGACAGGAGTAGCAGTTCAGTCCAGGGACGCAGACCCCCTTCAGCTTTCCACGAGAGATATTCCCCTGAAAGAAGTTCAGAAAGAAGGGGTTGGTGGCCAGCGTCGCTCCCAGCTGGATCTTCCAGCGATGTCTGTTCTTAGCCAATGCCCACACACTCCATGCACAGATTGATCCCCTTGGAGAGGACGGTTCCCCCCTCGCCCCGCCACAGACCGAGGCCCATCATCAGCAGGGCCGCCAGCAGGCAGAGCATGGTCATCTTTCTCATGCCGGCTCAACCCATAGGGCTCATGGCAGATGCTCCGCTGCTGTCCGGATCGGAGTTTGCGCTGTCGGCCTGCCCGCTGACCTTGGCAAAGGCCGCCGCGTCCTCGGGCAGTTCTTCGGCATCCAGCACCAGTGCCCAGGCGGACAGGAAGGAACCGTTCACATACCAGGAGGCCGTGTTTGGCACATCCTTGTCCTCCACCATGCCGCTGTTGTTCCCCAGCGCCTCCTTGAGAGAGTCGTTATAGAGGATCACCGGGAAGGGGGCGTCGGCAAACTGTCCGCGCTCATCCTCACCCTTGAGGCAGAGCACCATCCCGGCTCCCGCCTCCTGCACACCGTCCCACGCCGCCGTCATTGCGTCATAAAATGCGCCTGCATCCTCACTGGCCGGATCTACAAAGGCAAACAGGAGCACATGCCCCAGATCCTCCTGAGTAAAGGGCTCACCGGACAGGGTCGTTGTAGTAAACTCTCCCACCCGGTTGATCTCGATTTTATCCACGGCGGGTACCGTGCGCGCTTCCCAATAGCCATCCACCCACGCCTGGTCCACCCAGCCCTTGTCCTGAGCGTCCTCTACGGTGAGTGTCCCGGCCTCGATGGCCTGCTCCACTTCCTCCAGGCTGGGCGCCTTTTCGCCGCAGGCAGCCAGGGAGAGGGTTAGCAGTGCGGCCAGCCCCAGAGCCGCCGCCCGTTTCTTCGTCCAAAATTTCATCCATAAAACCTCCTTGTTCTGATGGAACAGGAGGGAGTATATCAAATACCATGTAAATTTTTCATAAAGGCAGCCTATTGCGGGAATATACTGATATCCTCTTGACAAGTAAACGTCTGTTCACTATACTGTTTAAGTGAACAGACGTTTACTTATTGGGAGGGTCATGGTAATGAATACGAAGGAGAAAATATTGGTGACTGCCTTACGGCTCTTTGCCGTTTATGGATATGAGGCGGTATCTGTCAGCCGGATCGCTGGAGAATTAGGCATAACGAAGGGCGCCTTATATAAGCACTACAAAAACAAGAGAGACATTTTTAACTGTATCTTTGAATATGTCTGTCAGTTGGACGTGGAGCGTTCTCGAAAAAGCGGCGTTCCGGAACAGGACTACTCAGATATGCCGGAAGCTTTTTCTCATGTACTGCCAAAAAGTTTAGGCGATTATATGAAAGCGCAATTCCATTATTGGAGCGAAGATGAAATTGCTTGCAACTTTCGTAAAATGCTGACGCTTGAACAATACAAGTCTTCGGAAATGAGCGCTTTATATCAAAAAGTTCTTGTCAGCGGACCATTGGAGTATATTGAGCGTTTGCTTTGTGAAATGTCAAAGAGACAAAAGAAACAGCTTCCCTCCCCTCATGCGTTGGCAGTCGAGTTTTATTCTCCCTTTTATTTGTTGCTCAGCATGTCCGATGGGGTAGAGCGTAAAGAAACAAAAGAGGAAATCGCCAAAAGCTATGAGTGTTATATTGACGATTTTCTTCAAAGACATTTTTCGCAAAAACTGAAAGAAGAAAGGAAATTATAGTGGAGCATTTCGTTCTCATAAAAAAATATGGATTTTCCGAAGTATTTTTAAGTCAAATTTCGCAAGAGAATCATTTAGAACCAGCTCGCGTTCTTTCACAGGAGAAAGGGTTTTATCGAATTATAACGGACAAAGGAGAAAAGTTGGCAGAGGTGTCAGGAAAGTTCCGATTTCAAGCTGTAGTTTCTTCCGACTATCCGGCTGTTGGAGACTTTGTACTGGTAAATTGGAACGGATCCGGCAGCAGCGCCATCATTGAATCGGTTCTGCCCCGAAAAGGCGCTTTTGTCCGAAAAGCAGCCGGAGAACCACAACAGGAGCAGATCGTTGCTGCGAACATTGACACTGTATTTCTGTGCATGGCATTGAACCATGATTTTAATCTGAGACGGTTGGAACGATATATTTCGATCGCGTGGGACAGCGGCGCCATGCCGGTCATTATCCTGACAAAATCGGATCTATGTGATGATTTGGAAAACAAACTTTCAGAAGTATCTTCGGTTGCTTTTGGAATAGATGTTCTGGTCACGACTTCAACAGAAGAAAATGGATACAAGGAACTTCTTCCATTGATTTCGGAGGGAAAAACGATTGCTTTTATCGGCTCTTCCGGCGTGGGGAAATCCACCCTGATCAATCGTCTATTGGGGAAAGAACGGCTGAAAACAAATGGGCTTCGCAATGACGATAAGGGCAGGCACACCACGACTCGCAGAGAATTGTTCCTCCTCCCCTCTGGCGGCATGGTAATCGATACCCCGGGCATGCGTGAATTGGGAATGTGGGACAATGATGACGGAATTGAGAGAACCTTTAGGGACATTGAGGAGCTTGCTTCTCAGTGTAAATTCCGCAACTGCACTCACACAAACGAGCCCGGATGTGCTATTCAGAAAGCACTGGAAATGGGAGAATTGGACATGGACCGCTGGCAATCTTATCGGAAGTTAAAGGCTGAAAATGATTATATGGAAGATAAAGAGAGCTACATGATTGCAAAGGGAAGACGGGAAAAAGAAATTTCAAAGCTGATTAAAAAAATGCCAATCAGAGTGTAAAAGGAGGTACTGCTTTATGGAAGAAAATATTGTTATTAGAAATGAAAAGAAAGAAGATTGGGAAACTGTAGAGAAAATCACAAGACAAGCCTTCTATAATCTTTATGTGCCGGGGTGTGTGGAACACTATTTGGTCCACATCATGCGGGAACATGAGGATTTTATTCCGGAACTGGATTTTGTATTGGAACTGGACGGACAGGTGATCGGCAATATCATTTATACAAAAGCAAAATTGATCGATGAAAATGGAACTGAAAAAGAAATTTTAACATTTGGTCCAGTTAGTATCCATCCAGGTTATCAGAGAATGGGGTATGGAAAAATGCTTATGGAGCATTCATTCCAATCAGCCATACAGTCAGGATATGATACGATTGTTATCTTTGGCAGTCCTGTCAACTATGTCAGCCGTGGATTCAAAAGCTGCAAAAAATATAATGTCTGTATCGAAAGTGGGAAATACCCTGCTGCGATGATGGTCAAAGAACTGCGTCCTCATGCACTGGATGGTCATAAATGGGTCTATCAGGATAGTCCTGTTATGGCAATCAGTGAGGAAGAGGCGGAACGCTATGATGCTGCATTGGAGCCTATGGAAAAGAAGCATCTTCCAAGCCAAGAAGAATTTTATATTATGAGTCGTTCCTTCGTGGAGGGATGATGAGCCGTGTCCAAGAACCGCTCATTTGCCCTTGATGAAAAATTTACAGTTTTCTGTTATCATGGTATATCATGCGGAGGAGGGCTGATGATGCGTATTCTGGTGGTCGAGGACGAAAAGCTGCTGTGCGATGGTATTGCGGAGGATCTGGAACTTGAAAAATACACGGTGGAACGGTGCTATGACGGCGCGGAAGCCTATGACCTGCTCCTGAGCGAGTCCTTCGACCTGCTGATCCTGGACCTGAATCTGCCCGGCATGGACGGGCTGGACCTGCTGCGGGCCGTTCGCGCGGAGCAGCCAGAGCTGCGGGTGCTGATCCTGTCGGCCAGAGCGGAGTTATCCGACCGGGTGGCGGGGCTGGATCTGGGGGCAGACGACTATCTCACGAAACCCTTTGCCCTGGAGGAACTGGAGGCCCGAGTCCGCAGCCTGCTGCGCCGGGAGTTTGTCTCCCGAAATACGGTACTTACTGTGGGTGGTCTCATGCTGGACATATCCGCCCGTGCTATCTCCGCCGGAGAAAGGCCGCTGGAGCTGACGCCCAGAGAGTTTGCCATTCTGGAGCACCTGATGCTCCACCGGGACCGCTGGGTCAGTCAGGAGGAGCTGATGGAGCATGTGCTGGAGTCGGACGCCAACCCCTTCAGCAATGTGGTCCGGATGCATATCTCCTCCCTGCGGAAAAAACTGCGGGACGCTCTGGGTAATGACCCCATTCAGACGAAGGTCGGTCAGGGCTATCGTCTGATGGAAAAGGAGGCTCTATGAAACCCTTTCGTTCCCTGCGGCTGCGTATCACCCTCTTGTGTGCCCTGCTGCTGACGCTGTGCTGTGCCGCCCTGGCCGTTACCAGCAATCTGTCTGCCATCCATCTGACAGACACCATCGCCGCCGCTCCCCTCTCACCTGCCCTTGATCCGGAGGCGGCCGCGAAAGGGACTATGCCTCTCCTTACCACACAGGCAGCTCCAGTGGTCCAGCAGGCCCAGCAGCTATTTCAGATCCAGAGTATTCTGGCCTCTACCGTAATCCTGGCGGCGGGACTTCTATTGATCTACCTGTTGGTGGGCCGGGCTCTTGCGCCGCTGAAAGACCTGAATGACCAGATCCAGGGCCGGACCGCCAAGGATCTGGATCAGCCCCTTTCCATCCCGGATCGAGGGGATGAGGTAACACAACTGGCACATTCCTTTGATGACCTGTCTCAGCGGCTGAGCCGGGCTTTTTTGATGCAGCGCAGCTTCTCCCAAAATGCTGCCCACGAATTTCGTACCCCGCTGGCCGTCCTCAAGACCCGGATCGGTCTGTTTCGTAAGAAACAAGATTTTGCGCCGCAGACCACAGAGGCATTCCTCAGTATTATGGAGAGCGAGGTGGATCGACTCTCCGGCATGGTGGACAGCCTTCTGAAGTTGACCAATCTGGAACAGGTGCCCCGCAGCGACCGGATCAAATTGGGAGAACTGCTCCACCAAGCTGCCGAGGATGTTTCCCCTCTGGCCGCCAAAAAGGGCATCGCCATTTTGGTGGAAGCCTCCCCTGGCACGATCACCGGCAGCAGAGAGCTGCTCCGCCGGGCACTGTTCAATCTGGTGGAAAATGCGGTCAAATACGGGCCGGATGGCGGACAGACACGGCTCTGTGCGGAGTTGAATGGAGCCGATATTGTCATCACCGTGGCCAATCAGGGACCTTGTATCCCGCCGGAGTTACGGGAGCGGATCTTCGAGCCCTTCTTTCGGGCGGATACCGCCCGCTCCCGGGAACTGGGGGGTGTCGGCCTGGGGCTGGCCCTGGTCCGGGCCATTGCAGAAATCCACGGCGGCAGCGTATGGGTGGAGGAAAATCAGGCTGGCTGGAATCGATTTTTGGTCCGGCTTCCGGCAGTATGTTCATGAGGGAGAACCATCATTCCCTGCTATGCTATTAGCAGCGAAACTAGAAAGCTTTTTGCACAATTTCTGATTGTTTACTGTCTGTGGTTGTCGATGTGTTCAATAAATGGGAACCCGTTGGTCAGTTCCAATAGGTCCCCATTTCTATTTTATAACTTGTAGTAATTGTAAAAGATATTTCCACCATCAGGCCACCGCAAGGCGTGCTATGCTATAGACAATTTGAATAACTTTCATTTGTTTTTCGCTATTTTGCTCCGCTTGATTTGTTTTCCGCCACGCTTTAACTGCAATACCTTCATGTGTTCCGAGCGTGTCTATGGCAATTTCTGTGGTCAGAAAACGGCGTGGAGCTGGCCCGTTTCCTGCGGGAACGCAAGGTCAACGCCTCCATTATTTACATTACGGATTATCCCGGTTTCGCGCTGGACAGCTTCTCTGTCTCCCCACTAGAATATCCGCTCAAGCCGGTGGACGAGTGGCGGCTGGCCGCCGCTCTGGACTGGGCCCGGCAGCAAAAGCGCCCGGTGCTGCGTGTGGGTGGCCGTGCCATTTCCTCTGGACGAGATCACCTGTCTGAATACCTCGGGCTGTAAGACTGCCATACAAACCAGTAGGCAGATTGAGCACGCCGTCCCTCTTCAAATTGAAAGAGGAATTCCAGAATCAGGACTTCTGCCTAAGCCATTTCAGCTGTCTGGTTAATCTGTCCCATGTGACACGGGTGGAGTGGGATACCCTAACCCCTGGAACACAGGCGAATCCATTCCCGCCAGCCGCCGTATTCTCCCGACTTTATGGCCCGCTATGTGGAATCTCTGAAATAAGAACTCCGCCGTTCCCTGAAACTGGGACGGCGGAGTTCTTTTATGCTCGTGTTTCAGGGAGCAGCAGAGCGGTGCTGGCGGAAAAGACATCCTCTTCGGCCTCCAGTACTTCCGGGTGGTGGCCCGGTATCCCCGCCCATGTGAAAGCCTGGGTGGAGGCACTTGTAAGTCTATGGCAAGGAATGCCGAATATGACACTGTGAACGAGTTATCAGGGCAACAATGATTTCTCCGTGACACTGGATCTGGCGGTGCGCCGGAACAAAGATGTGATGCTGATCCATACCATGAGCACCGATGAAGACGGCACGACTGTCGAAGTTACGTTCCAGTACAACAAAATGGGGGGGACAGCCAGCGGCAACCTGATCGTTATACTGCTAGACATCAACGGTCAGCCTCTGGAAAAGCAACAGAGCTGTACGAAGCAGGAT
>ERZ1673736.690-NODE-690-length-50685-cov-6.817598_pt1 | contig 50685 bp, 44 predicted proteins | sample MGYA00580212_ERZ1673736 | MGnify/ENA primary metagenome ERZ1673736 (study PRJEB41218, sample SAMN15661752) | gut metagenome | host: Homo sapiens | place: Canada: London | collected 2015-08-20/2019-03-30 | study: EMG produced TPA metagenomics assembly of...
AGGTGTCCCCCATGCTTCGTACCTATCAGCCCAAGAAGCGCCAGCGTTCCAAGGAACACGGTTTCCGCAAGCGTATGGCCACCCGCAATGGCCGCAAGGTGCTGGCCCGCCGCCGCGCCAAGGGCCGCGCTCGTCTGACCCACTGATCCGTGGACAGGACGGGTCCTGTCCTGCCGCGGGCCTTATCCTGCTGAGCCCGAAGCCGGACGCGACAGGATCATTCCATGAGATACGACAAAAGGACACTCAAGACATAGCGCGTAGTTAGGGGCGTGGGAATGATTCCCCCGCCCCTGCGGTGCATACAGAGAAGCGCGGAGGATCGGCGCGCAGGGGAGACAGACTCCGGAGCCAGAGGAGTTGTCGACCTGGCCGCGCGCCCAATCCGCAGCGTGACAAAGAGAAGCGCGGAGCGCCTAAAAGCGCCCCGTTCCCCCTGTGCACCCTCTCTTTTGCCGTATCTTCAAACAGTCGGAGGAAATTTCATGAAGCATACCGTTGCGCTGAAACAAAATCACGAGTTCCGCCGGCTTTACAGCAAGGGCAAGAGCGCCGTCTCCCCCTATTTTGCCATCTACTGCCGCAAGACCAAGCGGCCCAACAGCCGGCTTGGCATCACCACTGGGCTGAAGCTGGGCAACGCGGTGAAGCGCAACCGCGCCCGCCGCCGTATCCGGGAGCTCTACCGCACCAATGAGAGCCGGCTTCTGCCGGGCTATGACATTGTGGTGGTGGCCAGGACCCGGGTGATTTACGGCAGCTATGGCGAGCTGGAACGCAGCTTTTTGCAGCTGATGCGGAAGCTGGGGATCTGCCCACCCCGGGGGAGCGCGGGATGAAGGCCCTGCTGCTCTGGATGATCCATTTTTACCGACGCGAGATCTCGCCTCTGCGCCCGCCCTGCTGCCGATTCATCCCCACCTGCTCCCAGTATGCCCTGGAGGCGGTGGAGAAGTACGGCGCCTGGAAGGGGGGCTGGCTGGCGCTGCGCCGTATCCTGCGGTGCAACCCCTTCCACCGGCAGAAATCCATCCAGTACGACCCCGTGCCGTGATGGAGGGCCGGAACCAATTTAACAATGTGGAGGTACCATTGTGGGTATTTTTCTGATGCCTTTTGCCCTGCTTTTGAAGTTTTTCTATGACTTCTTCCAAAGCTACGGCATCGCCCTGATTTTATTTGCCCTCATCATCAAGCTGGTGCTGTTCCCCTTCAGCCTGAAGGGAAAGAGAAGCATGATCCAGATGAATCTGCTCTCCGGCAAAATGCAGCAGCTGCAAAAGCAGTACGGCAAGGACCGGGAGCGCTATAATCTGGAGGTCCAGAAGCTCTATGAGAAGGAAAAGGTCAACCCCATGAGCGGCTGCCTCTGGTCCTTCATCCCCATTTTGTTCCTGATGGTGCTGTACGGGATCATCCGTGAGCCACTGACCTACTTCATGGGGCTGACCATGGAGCAGATCCAGCTCATCGCCCAGGAGCTGGATTGGCAGACCGTGGCTGTGAGCAGCGGCTGGGTCACCCCGGCCGCCATGGAGAAGCTGGTCCAGCAGGTGGCCGACGGGAAGCTCACCTCGGTGTTCCAGAACGGCGCCTATAACCAGATGTACCTTGCGTCCATGATCAACCCGGACAACCTGGCCGCCCTCCAGGCCCTGCTGGGCGACGCCGGCTCCAAGCTGTTCGTGATGGACTTCTCCTTCCTGGGGATCAACCTGGCCAACATCCCCAAGTGGAATTTCTGGACCGCCGGCTTTAGCTGGGCTTCCATTGGACTGTTCCTGCTGCCCCTGGTGTCGGTGGGCATCTCCCTGCTGTCCATGCAGGTCAGCCTTAAGACCAACCAGATGAACAATCAGGCGCATGATGAGACCATGGCCAAGACCAACCGCACCATGATGATCATGATGCCTCTGATGTCCCTGTGGATCGGCTTTACCGTCCCCGCCGGTCTGTCTGTGTACTGGATCGCCCAGTATATCTTCACCATTTTCCAGGAGATCATCTGCGGAAAGCTGCTGAAGAAGGACTATGAAGCGGCCCGGGCCGCCGCCGCGGAGCGGGAGCGCCAGGAGAAGGAAGAGGAGAAGCGCCGCAAGGAGGAGGCCCGGCTGGAGCGCCAGCGCCGCCTTGAGGAGGAGAAGAAGAACCGGGGCAAGAAGCACGTCAAGAAGGACGAGCCCACCGAGCCCGGCGTCAACAAGGATGACAGCCGCATCGGCATCCGCGCCTATGCCCGGGGCCGCGCCTATATCCCCGAGCGCTTTGGCGGCGTCACCGAGTACCGGGACATGAGCGACCTGCTCCAGGCCGAGATAGATGCGGAACAGCAGAAGAAGGGCAAGAAGAACAAGAAGGCCGCTCCCGCCCAGGAGAAGAAGGAAGAGACCGCTCAGAAGCCTGAGACGGAGGCCCTTCCGAAGCAGGAGACGGCCCCGGCGGAGCAGCCCGCCGTCCAGCAGTCCGCCCCCGAGACCCCCGAGGAGCAGCCTGTCCCTGTTCAGGAACCTGCGGAGACCGAGGAGGTCGAGGTGGAAGTGGAGCAGATCGAGGTGGAACTCCCTGAGGAAGAGGACGACAAAAAGGAAGGTGTCTGAGGATGAGAAAGTGGATCGAGACCACCGGCCGCTCTGAGGAGGACGCCATCGCCGCCGCCCTGTTCCAGCTGGGTCTGGACCGGGACGACGTCTCGGTGGAGGTGCTGGAGCGGGCCAAATCCGGTTTTCTGGGCTTCGGCGGGAACCCCGCCAAGGTCCGCGTGAGCTATGAGGTCCCGGACGGGGATGTCCCCGCCGCCCCGGAGCAGTCTGAGCCTGCCCCCAAGGCGGAGCCAGTTCCAGCCCACCAGCCCAAACCAAAGGCGGAGCCTGCCGGCGGGCAGCTGGAACCCGGCGATGAGCTGCTGATCGGCCGGGACGATGCGCAGTCCGCTCCCGTTCAGGAGGAAAAGGCTCAGGACGGCCTGGAGCCCGCCGGGATGGATGACCCCAGAGCGGCCCGCATCCGGGAGTTTCTCACCGGCCTGATGGAACACCTCCATGTACAGGCCGTCCCGGAAATTTATGTCAGTGAGCGGGGCTATCAGGTGGTGCTCCAGGGACACGGCCTGGGCGCTATCATTGGCCGCCGGGGCGAGACCCTGGACGCCATCCAGCAGCTGACCAACTACTCAGTGAACCGCAGTCAGTCCAAGCGGGTGCGCATCCATGTGGATGCCGAGGGCTATCGTGCCAAGCGGGAGGAGTCCCTCCAGCGCCTGGCGGTCAAGGTGGCCGGAAAAGTGGTCAAGTACCGGAAGAATATGACGCTGGAGCCCATGAATGCCTATGAGCGCCATGTGATCCACGCAGCCCTTCAGGACTACCCCAATGTGACCACCTACTCCACCGGAGTGGAGCCCAACCGCCGCACTGTGGTGGCCTACGCCCCCGGACAGAAATAAGGATTCAGCCCTGACGCGGCGGGAAGATGCAACGATCCTCCCGCCGCGTTTTTATTTCATTTCACCCAGGAGGGAACACGATGACACCGCTCTATGACGCCATCCGCGCCTTTTCGGCCCAAGGTCCCGTCCGGCTCCATATCCCGGGCCACAAGGGGAAGCCTCTGCCCATCCCGGAGTTAACGGGGGCGGCCGCCCTGGATGTGACCGAGCTGGGCCCCACCGGGGACCTGTTCCATGGCGGGGAGCCCTTCGACTCCGCCCAGCGGCTGTGGGCGGAGGACTTCTCCATGAACTGCTGTCAATTCCTCACCGGCGGCTCCACGCTGGGGCTCCACACCGCGCTGGCCCTCTGCTGCCGCCCCGGGGACCGGGTGCTCATCGACCGGGGGTGCCACCGGGCGGTGTACAACGCCCTGGCCCTGCTGGACCTGGACCCGGTCTACCTCCCACGGCCCTGGTGGGAGGAGGAGCGGCTGATGTCCACAATTTCCCCGGAATCTGTGGAAAAAGCGCTGACAGAACACCCGGAAATCAAAACGGTTTGTATTACATCGCCGAGTTATTGCGGATTGTTGTGTGATGTCAAGGAAATTTCCCACATGGTACACCGAAATGGGGGACGTCTTATTGTGGACGGGGCTCATGGGGCACACCTGCCCTTCCTGGGGGTGGATGCCTTCGCCGGGGCGGACATGGTGGTCTGCTCCGCCCACAAGACCCTCCCCGCCCTGGGGCAGTCCTCCCTGCTGTTCGCCAACGGCTTCGAGCCGGAGCAGGTGCGCCGGATGACCTCGGTGTACGGCAGCTCCAGCCCGTCCTACCCCATGATGATCTCCATGGACGGGGCCCGGGCCTGGATGGAGGGGGAGGGGCAGAGGCTGTACCGCCGGACCGCGGAGCGGGCCGCCGCACTGCGGGAGCGGTTCCCCAGTCTCCGGGAGGGAGCGCTGGACCCCACCCGCCTGACGCTGAACGCGGTGGACGGCCCCGCCCTGGCCCGGGCGCTGGAGGCCCGGGGCCTGTGGCCTGAGATGGAGGACGGCGGCCATGTGGTGCTCATTCTCACGGGGATGGACAGTGAAGAGGATCTGGACCGGCTGGAGCGCGGACTGGAGGAGGTTCCGGAGCTGCTTGGCCGCTGCCCGCCCATCCCGCCCCCCCCCATGCCGGAGCGGGTCCTGTCCCCCCGGGAGGCCCTGTTTGCCCGGACGGAGCGCCTCCCTCTGGAGGGCTGCGCCGGGCGAGTATCCGCCGTACAGCTGGCCCCCTATCCCCCCGGGGTGCCAGTGGTGGCGCCCGGTGAGCGCATCACGGAAAAAGAACTGGCCTATTTGCGGGAAATAGGATATAATAACCACGAAGTGTCTGTGATACTTTGAAACGTCCCTTTGGGGAGAAGCGAGGAATGTTATGGAACTGTCGGCCCTGGCGGGCAACGCCCATGTGAAGGCGGTCCTCTCCCAGCAGGAGGGGTGCCGGGGCCTGTCCCACGCCTATATCCTCTCCGGCCCGGCGGGGGCGGGGCGGCATACCCTGGCCCGGCTGCTGTGCGGGGCCATGCTGTGCACTGCCTCCAGCGGAGAGCGCCCCTGCGGCCGCTGTGCCCCCTGCCGAAAGGTGTCCTCCGGCGTCCATCCGGATGTAACGGTCATCTCCGGGCCCGGGGAGGGAAAGCCCATCACAGTGGACCAGGTGCGGGCCCTGCGTTCAGATGCCTACATCCGTCCCAACGAGGGGGAGCGGAAGATCTATCTGCTGGAACAGGCGGACCGGATGAACCAAAGCGCCCAGAATGCCATGCTCAAGCTGCTGGAGGAGGGACCGGCCTATGCGGTTTTTCTCCTGCTGGCGGAAAATGGCGGCGGCCTGCTCCAGACGGTGCGCTCCCGGTGTGAGGAGCTGGACCTGGTCCCCGTTCCTCCGGCGGAGGCAGAACGCTGGCTGTCCGCCCATTTCCCGGACCAGGATCCGGCGGCTGTCCGCCGGGCTGCCCTGGAGTGCCAGGGGCTGCTGGGCCGGGGGATAGAACTGCTGGAGGGGAGCGGCGAGGCGGCTGAGACCCGCCGCCAGCAGGCAGATCAGCTGGTCACAGCTCTGGAGGGGCGGGACGAGCTGGCTCTGCTGGAGGCCTCCATGCTGCTGGAGAAGGTCCCCAAGGAGGAACTTCCCCGCCTGCTGGATCAGGTGACCGCCGTTCTGGGCAACCGTCTGCCCCAATCAGAGGACCCGCGGCGCCTGCTGAGAGCTGAGGCACTGGTCCGAACGCTGCGTGGGGCGGCAGAGCTCAACGCCAACCCAGGCCAGCTGTCCGGCTGGCTGTGTGCGGGTATGTTTATCAAGCATTAAGACCGGGAGGGGCCGTGCCGCTCCATTCCGGATGGATCATCAGGAGGAATTATGGTCGAGATCATCAGCGTCCGCTTTAAGGAAGGCGGAAGGCAGTACTATTTTAACCCCAATGGGGAGCGCTTCCGCCTGGGGGAGGGTGTCATCGTCGAGACTGCCCGGGGCGTGGAGTTTGGAGAGTGTACCCAGGAGAATACGGCGGTGGATGAGATGGAGCTCACCGCGCCCCTGCGCCCGGTGCTCCGCCGGGCCACCCCGGAGGATCAGCTGACCCGGGAGAAAAATAAGGAGAAGGAGGCCCGGGCTTTCCAGATCTGTCAGGAGAAGATCGCGGAGCACGGCCTGGAGATGAAGCTGGTAGAGGCGGAGTACAGCTTCGAGGGGAACAAGGTCCTCTTTTTCTTCACCGCCGAGGGCCGGGTGGATTTCCGCGCCCTGGTGAAGGACCTGGCCAGCGCCATCCACGCCCGCATCGAGCTGCGGCAGATCGGCGTCCGGGACGAGGCTAAGATGCTGGGCGGCCTGGGCATCTGCGGGCGGCCCTTCTGCTGCTCCCAGTTCCTGGAGGAGTTCCAGCCGGTGTCCATCAAGATGGCCAAGACTCAGAACCTGTCTCTCAACCCCACCAAGATCTCCGGCACCTGCGGGCGGCTCATGTGCTGCCTGAAGTATGAGCAGGACGCCTATGAGGATCTGGTGAAGCACTCCCCCAAGCAGGAGTCCTTTGTGGAAACCCCGGACGGGGCGGGGACGGTGTCCTCGGTGAATCTGCTGCGGCAGACGGTGCAGGTACGGCTGGAGTCCGCCCCGGAGACCCCAAAGTGCTACCACAACTGTGAGCTGTGCATCATCCGAAATGGAAAGGGAAAGCGGCCGGAGGGCTATGTGGAACCCCCTCTGGAGGAGCTGGCCAAGCTGAGAAAGCCGGAGGAGCCGGAGGAGGTCCCCGATCTGAAGGGGGCGGCCTCCCCGCTGGCGGCCGCTCTGGAGGCGGTGTTTAACGGTGAGACGCCTCAATATGAGGGGGTGGGAACAGAGCGTTCCTCCGAGGGAAACGGCCGGAGCCGGGACCGCCGCCGGTCCAGCCGGAACCGCCGGAGCGGCGGACGTCCCCAGGAGGGGGAGCGGCCGGCCCGGGAGGGCGGCCGGCCCAAGGAGGAGCAGCAGTCCCACAGAAGTGAGCAGCGGAAGCCGCGGCCGGAGCGGCAGCCCAAGGGCGGGGAGAGCCGGGAGAAGGCCGGCGGAAAGCCCGCTCAGGAGCCTGGAGAGAAGCGCAGCCGTCCCCGCCGGCGCCGTCCCCGTGGCGGAGGGGGCGGAAAGCCTCAGGGAGGCTCTGCGGGACAGGAGTGACCGGACAGGGCCCCGGGGCGTACGGCCTCGGGGCCCTTTGCTTCGATTTGGAAGAGGAGAGAGGAGCGGTTTTATTTGGACGGTTTTTTCAATGCCATGTCTGCCTCCCTGGTCCTGCTGATGCTCATGTCTGTGGGCTATTTTATGGGAGCGCGGGGCTGGATGAACGCCTCGGAGAAGAAATTTATCAGCAAGTACATCGTCAATATCGCGGTACCCTGTAATTGTCTCACCGGACTGCTGAACAACCTGGACCATGACAGCCTGCTGGAGGCGGGAGTCATGGTGGTTGCCGCCATGCTGGGGGTCCTGATGACCCTTCTGCTCTCTTTGGCGCTGGCTGCCCTGCTCCGGCTTCCCCGGGAACGGTGGGGAGTCTTTGTGGCCATGACCGCATTTTCCAACACCCTGTTTATCGGCCTGCCCGTCTCCACCCAGCTGTTCGGAGATGCCTGTATCCCCTATGTGATGCTCTATTATCTGGCCAATACGGTCTTTGTGCAGTCGGTGGGCTTTCTGCTCATCGAGCGGGCGGGAACGCAGGGACGGGGAAGTGTGACCCTCTCCTCCTTTTTGAAAGGCGTCTTTAGCAAGCCGCCCATCCTGACAGTCCTCTTCAGCCTGGTCCTGCTGGCTCTGGATGTGGGCCTGCCCTCCCCGGTGATGAAGTGGGCGGGATACATCAGCGGGTCAGTCTCCCCGCTGGCCCTGATCTACTGCGGCTACATCATCTATGAGCTTGGGCTGAAAAATCTGCGCCTGATGCGGGGCCTGCCCACTATGATCGTGGTTCGTCTGGGGGTGGCTCCGGTGGTCTGTTGGCTGTTCTGCCGTCTGTTCGGGATGAGCGGCCTGCCCATGAGTGTGTTCATCGTGGAGAGCGCCCTGCCGGTGGTCAGCCAGGTCACCGTGATGGCGGGGGCCTATGGGGCGGATGAGAAATATGCGGCGACGGGAGCCGCCCTGTCCACTCTGTGCAGCTTCATCAGCATCCCGATTCTGATGCTGGTCCTGGGGTAAGTATCCACATTTTAGACAAGCGGTGTGGAACAAAGCCCGCCGGAGAAGCCGTTTTGGCCTCTCCGGCGGGCTGTGTTTCCAATCAGGAAAAATTGATCCACAAAAAAGAGGCGGCCTGTGGAAAAGTCCACAGACCGCCTGAATATTTCAGGATCAGATGGATGGGGAATCAGTTGCCCAGCAGACCCAGCTCATACTTCCAGTTCAGAACCCGGGTGACCGCCTGGTCGATCTGGCTCTCCGCAATGACGCCGCTCTGAACAGCGTGGATGACCTGGGGGATCTGGGTCTGGAAATCGGTGGTGACCACCATGTCGTTCCCGGCCTGAATGGCCAGCACTGCGGCGGAGCCGTTCTGAGCGTACTCCATGACGGCATCCATGGCCAGATCGTCAGTCAGCACGACCCCATCGAAGCCCAGCTCCTCCCGGAGGATTTTGTGGACCGTGGGGGAGAGGGAGGCGGGGAGGCTCTCGTCCATGCTGGCGGCGATATTGTGGCTGACCAGGACCGCGTCCGCCCCGGCCTGGATGCCCGCCTGGAAGGGCAGGAAGTCGGAGGTCTGGAAGGTCTCATAGGGGCGCTGATCCAGGGCGATCCCCGTGTGGGTGTCCACATTGTTCCCGTATCCCGGGAAATGCTTCAGGACGGAGCCGATCTGTTCCTCCCCCATGACGCCCACCACCTGAGCCACATAGTTGGCGGTGGCCTGCGCGTCCTGTCCGAAGGAGCGGGCATAGATGAAATCCGCGGGATCGGTGGATACGTCGGCGACCGGCGCAAAGTTGACATTGACCCCCAGGTCCAGAAGGGTCATGCTCTTCTGTCGGGCGTCCTGAAGGATCAGGTCCATCCCGCCCTGGGCGAACAGGGTCTGGGGAGCGGGCTCCCGCTGAGGAAAGAGGTCCGGATTGCTGCTGGCCCGCACCACCGTGCCGCCCTCCTCGTCGGTCCCAATGAGCAGGGGGATGCCGGAGGCGTCCTGATAGCTTTGGATGTCATCCCGCACCTGTTGGGCCGTCTTGTCCTTAAAATCCCGGCCGAACAGCAGATAGCCCCCCACCTTGTACTGTGCGGCCAGCTCGGCCCCGCCGGTCTCGGGGCAGCGGACAAAGAACATCTGCCCCACCTTTTCCTCCAAGGTCATGGCGGACAGCAGCTCCTGAATGATCTGCTCCTGGTTTTGGGGGCCCAGAGAGGACTCAGAGGGCTCCTGGCTGGCAGAAGGGTTCTCTGCGGTCTCCGGATCGGTCTCCGGGGAAGCTTGAGGGGGCCCGCTCTCTCCGTTGGGCGCAGAGGAGGCAGCGGGAGAGGGCGCAGGGATGTCAGGGGATACAGAGCGGTCTGGGCCGGAGCCATCAGAGGGCGCGGGAGCGGCACAGCCGGTGAGCATTAGGCAGAGCACAGCGATCAAAAGCTTTTTCATGGTTTCCTCCCGGAAAAACAGCGTGGAGAGAGAAGTCTCCACGCTAAAAGTTTGATTTGATCTCTTATAGTTTATGCAGTATATCACTTTGCGGCTTCCCTGTCAAATTTTTTGCGGATTTTATGGGATTTTAAAGATTTTTTCTTGAAATAGTGTACGAAAGAAACTGGCTGCTGCGGCAAGACAAAAGAGAAAAGGGCCTGCCGCAGAATTTTTATCCTGCGGCAGGCCCGTCCTGTTGATTTAGAAAGCTTGGGCGAAGTAAATTCGCTCTGCGCCCAAGGTTTTGGCCTTCGGCCAAAACGCTTGTACGCGCCGAAAGACGCGCCCCATCTGTGATGGGGCCCCCTTCGTGGCCGACAGGGAAATTTACTCTTCGTCAGAAGTCTCTTCTCGGCGGGTGACGTTCAGACTCAGCTCGTCCAGCTGCTTGTCGTCCGCCCCACAAACGCAAAGCGTTTGAGGGGACCCCGTTGCTTTCAAACGCTTGGGCGAAATGAATTCGCCCTGCGCCCAAGGTTTTGGCCTTCGGCCAAAACGCTTGTACGCGCCGAAAGGCGCGCCCCATCTGTGATGGGGCCCCCTTCGTGGCCGACAGGGAAATTTACTCTTCGTCAGAAGTCTCTTCTCGGCGGGTGACGTTCAGATTCAGCTCGTCCAACTGCTTGTCGTCCACGAAGTCGGGGCAGCTGGTCATGGGCTCGGAGGCGTTCTGAACCTTGGGGAAGGCGATGACGTCCCGGATGGACTCAGCGCCGGCCATGAGCATACACAGCCGGTCCAGGCCATAGGCCAGACCGCCGTGGGGAGGCGCGCCGAACTTGAAGGCGTTGATCAGGTGGCCGAAGCGCTCCTGGGCGTCCTCGTTGGTGAAGCCCAGGGCCCGGAACATGGCCTCCTGAGTCTCAGGGACGGAGATTCGGATGGAGCCGCCGCCCAGCTCGGTGCCGTTGAGCACGATGTCATAGGCCTTGGCCCGGCAGTTCTTCTTGTCGGTCTCCAGCTTATCCAGATCTTCGTCCATGGGGGCGGTGAAGGGGTGGTGCATGGCTACATAGCGGTTCTCCTCCTCAGAGAACTCGAACATGGGGAACTCGGTGACCCACAGGAACTTGAAGTCCCTGGGATCCAGAATGCCCAGCTGCTTGGCGCACTCGCACCGCAGGGCGCCCAGAGCGGCAAAGACCACCTCGTCCTTGGCGTCGCCCACGATGAGCACCAGGTCGCCGTCCTTGGCGTTGGCGCGCTCCAGAATGGCGCGGTTCTCCTCCTCAGTGAGGAACTTCTGATAGGAGGAGGTCACCTGGCCGTCGTGGAGGCGGGTCCAGGCCAGACCCTTGGCCTTATAGGTCTTGACGAAGTCGGCCAGCTTGTCGATCTTCTTCCGGGGGAAGTCGGCGGCGTGGCCGTCCACGTTGATGAGCCGCACGGAGCCGCCCTCGGCCACAGGGCCGGAGAACACGCCGAAGCCGCAGTCCTTCACGATGTCGCTGATGTCCTTGATCTCAAAGCCGAAGCGCAGGTCGGGCTTGTCGGAGCCGAAGCGGTCCATGGCTTCCCGCCAGGGCATCCGCAGGAAGGGGGTCTGTACGTCCACGTCCAGGACCTCTTTGAACACCCGCTTCAGGAAGCCCTCCTGGATCTCCATCACGTCGTCCTCGTTGACGAAGGACATCTCCAGGTCGATCTGGGTGAACTCGGGCTGGCGGTCGGCCCGCAGGTCCTCGTCCCGGAAGCAGCGGGCGATCTGCATATAGCGGTCAAAGCCGGACAGCATCAGCAGCTGCTTGTACTGCTGGGGGGACTGGGGCAGGGCATAGAACTTGCCCGGATGGACGCGGGAGGGGACCAGATAGTCCCGGGCGCCTTCGGGGGTGGATTTGGTCAGCATGGGGGTCTCGATCTCCAAAAAGCCCTGCTCGTCGAAATAGTCCCGGGCCACCTTGGTCACCTTGTGGCGGGTGGCGATGGCATGCTGCATATCCGGGCGGCGCAGGTCCAGATAGCGGTACTTCAGGCGGAGCATGTCGTTGGCCTTGGAGTTCTCCACGATCTCAAAGGGAGGGGTCTCAGCCTTGGCCAGCAGCCGCAGTTCACTGACATAGACCTCAATGTCGCCAGTGGCGATCTTGTTGGTCTTGCTCTCGCGCTCCCGCACCAGGCCGGTGGCGGCCACGACGTACTCAGAGCGCAGGGTGGAGGCCTTTTCAAAGATGTCCTTGGCGGTGCTGTCATCAAAGGACAGCTGCACCAGACCGGTGCGGTCCCGCAGATCCACAAAGATCAGACCGCCCAGGTCCCGCTGACGCTGGACCCAGCCGCACAGGGAGACGGTCTTGCCCGCGTCGCTGAGACGCAGCTCGCCGCAGTAGTTGGTGCGGCGGAAGTTCTTCAGATTGTCCATAAAATCAACTCCATTTTGTAATAGTAAGTGAGAAAATAGTGAATTATTTTAGAAAAAATACTAAGGATCGCCCGCTGCTCCATGTTGCTGAATAAAGTCTGCCAGGGTTTCGTTCAGCTCCCGGGAAGAGATGGAAAAGGCCAGGGTACGGCTGTGCGCGGGGGAGATCCATACCTTGCCCGGGTAGTCGGCGTGTACTGTCACCAGTTCATCCCCCAATGCAAAGGCTGCCATAGCGGTGACGTGATCGGCGGAGTGGGACGAGGACGGCGGCAGAAGGTTTTGCAGGCTGGCGCGGTAGGTGGTGTCCTCCAGCAACGCCAGCAGGGCCTTATAGTCCTCCTGGCCGGGAGTCAGGTTATCCAGCATCCAGATCTGCTGGCTGGCTGTTCCGTCTGTGACAGAGCCCTCAATAGCATAGCCTGACGCGCCGGTAATTTTGTCCCAGTCCATACCTGTGGCATCCCAGAAGGTTTGGGGACGGGTATACCACAGCCCGCTGCCCGCCAGAAGAAAGGCAATCAAGGCTACCCCGACAGCGATTTTCTTCTTCACAAAAATCCCCCCCGTTCCAGCCGCCGGACCGGGTTTTCGGCGATATACCCGGCGGCCTCGTCGAAGTCCTGCTGATTGCGGAGGATGTGTTCGTAGGCAGAGCGTTGCCAGAGTTTTTGACCTGGTGTTCCAAGCAGGCGATTGGTTTCAATTGTTGTAATAGATTTAAAGGAGCCAAGTATTTGATGGAGGGTAGGGGAGGGGCTTGCACCTCCCGCCGTAATTTGCAGAATCCCATGGATGTGGTCAGGCACAACCACAAAAATGGATTGAGAAATTGCGTCAAGACACGGAAAACGCTGGGGAAGGGAGTACCACACATCAGAAACAATTTTTCCAATCGAGGATAACACGACCTGAGGAGAGGAATCTATTTTTCCCAATATAGGCCGTCGCTTCTCTACACAAAGGGTAATAAAATAAGCACCAGGTTGAGAATAGTCATAATGGGGGATCGCGGTAGATTTGCGTTTCGGAAGCATAAGCAGACCTCCAGCGGGCGGGAGGGGCAAGCCCCTCCCCTACGGGTTTTCAGAAATCGTTCTGAATCTCTGGGCAGGGAAGCCCCAAGGGGCTTCCGCTGTCTCTCCATTGGGTAAAGTGTTGTTCTGTTTATTCCCCCCGGTCCAGAATGGGCGTACCCTGGTTCCGCTTCTTCAGCCCGGCCTGGATGTGGGCGATGGCGTCGGCGGGGGAGAGCTTCACCTGCTCGCCGGTGGCCAGGTCCTTCACAGCGCACACGCCGGAGGAGATCTCATCCTCACCCAGGAACACGGCGTAGGGGATGGACAGCTTATCGGCGTAGGAGATCTTCTGCTTGAACTTCTTCTGCTCCCCGTGGATCTGGGTGCGGATGCCGGCCTCCCGCAGCTGGGTGGCCAGGGCAATTGCGGGGGAGAGGTCGTCGGTCATGGGCAGGATGAGCACATCGGCGGGGGCGGTGTTCAGAGCGTCGTTGAGATAGCCCTGGTCCTCCAAAACGAAGAACAGGCGAGTCAGACCGATGGAAATTCCCACGCCGGGGAGTTGTTTCTCGGTATAATATTCCGCCAAGTTGTCATAACGGCCGCCGGAGCAGATGGATCCGATCTCCGGATGGTCCAGCATGGTGGTTTCATACACGGTGCCGGTGTAGTAATCAAGACCCCGGGCGATGGTCAGATCCACGGCAAAATGGGTCTCCGACACACCGAAGGAGGCCAGATATTTCACCACGGTGTTCAGCTCGTCCAGGCCGGCGTCAAACACCTCGCTGCGGCCCCGGTAGCCCTCCAGGGCGGTGAGCACCTCCTGGTTGGAGCCGGTGATGGCGATGAACTTCAGGATCTCCTCCGCCTTTTCGGCGGCCACGCCGCCCTCAATCAGCAGCTCCCGGACTTTGTCGGGGCCGATCTTGTCCAGCTTGTCCACCGTACGCATCACGTCGCCGGACTGCTCCGTCAGCCCCAGCATGGAATAGAAGCCGTTCAGGATCTTCCGGTTGTTGACCCGGATCTGGAAGCGCTTCAGACCCAAGGCGGTGAAGGCCTTGTAGATGATGGAGGGGATCTCCGCCTCGTTGGAGATGTCCAGCTTTCCGTCCCCGATGACGTCGATGTCCGCCTGATAGAACTCCCGGAAGCGGCCCCGCTGGGCCCGCTCGCCCCGGTAGACCTTGCCGATCTGGAAGCGGCGGAAGGGGAAGGTGAGGTGGCCGTAATTCTGGGCCACATACTTGGCCAGGGGCACGGTCAGATCGAAGCGGAGGGACAGGTCGGTGTCCCCCTTCATAAAGCGGTAGATCTGTTTCTCCGTCTCACCGCCGCCCTTGGCCAGCAGGACCTCGCTGGCCTCGATGAGGGGGGTGTCCAGGGGGGTGAAGCCGTAGAGACCGTAGGTACGGCGGAGGATCTCCACCATCCGGTCAAACTGGGCCTGCCGGGCGGGGAGCAGCTCCATAAAGCCGGACAGGGTGCGGGGCTGTACTTTACTCATGGGTATCAAAATCCTTTCTTTGGGGGTTCTTTCTGGAAGAGTTCCGCCCTGCGGGGCGGAAGGGCGGGCGTGCCTTTCTGCTCGCACAGAAAGGAAACAAAGAAGCGCTGGGGAGATCTGCCTGGGGGCTGGGCACTTTCATCCGGTGGATAAAATCTCCAGAGGCGAAGCGAAGCTTCGCATAAAGCTTTTTGGTCTACTTTTTTCTCTGAAAAAAGTAGACGCTCTCGTCCCGGGATTGGGACGAGAGCGCCTGAAAACGCTTCGTGGTGCCACCCAATTTCAGAACAGCGGGGCTGTTCCCTTTGATCCCCGTGGTGCGGCGGGGCGGCCGCGCCTGTCTCCAGGCCCGCTGCTGGCGCTGTCTTGGCCGGTCCCTGTGCCGCGGGGCCCTTTCAGCCGTGGGGCCCTTCTCTGTCCGGCGGTGTTCCGGTTACTCATGCGCCGTCATGGCGGTGAACAAAGCTATGCTATCCCACTTTTGAGATAAAGTCAAGGAAAATGCCGGGCCTTACAGGGCAAAGGGCACCCGGTTGGGATTCATGCCGATGCGCCAGTCCAGATCGCCCCGGGCCAGGCCGTGGATGAGCATTTCCGCGGTGGCCACATTGGTGGCCATGGGGACCGAGTGCTGGTCGCACAGGCGGGTGATATACATGACGCTGTCATCCATGTCGGTATCCTGGGGATAGTTGAAGAAGAGGACCATATCGATCTCATTGTAAATGATACGCTGGCCGATCTGCTCGATTCCCCCGTGTTCGTGGGACAGGAACAGATTGACGGGCAGGCTGGTGGCCTCCGCCACCATTCGGCCGGTGGCGTTGGTGGCGCATAGGGTGTGCTTGGACAGCAGTCCGCAGTACGCGGTGCAGAACTGGACCATCAGCTCCTGCTTGCGGTTGTGACACATGATAGCAATATTCATGGCGGCGTTTACCTCCTTTTATGCAGTTGAACGTTACCGGATCCGCATGACGGGGACCCGGTAGCCCTCCAGGCGTTTGGCGATATTCAAACAGGCGTTGGCGGCGCCCTGGCGGCCCTCCAGAATCAGGGGACGCCCCAGGTTGGCGGCCAGGATGACGCGGCGGTCCTCCGGGATGACCCCAATGAGAGGGAGTCCGGCGGCGTCCATGGCGTCGTCGATGGTGGTGCGCAGCTGCCGCAGCAGCCTGGGCTGGATGCGGTTCATGACCAGATGGACCTGACGGATCCGGTACAGCTCCTCCACAGTCCGCTGGGCGTCCCGCAGGGAGGAGGCGTCATTGGTGGCCACCACCAGGGCGCGGTCCGCGCCGCAGACGGCCAGCTGGAAGCCGGGACCCAGCCCGGCGGGGGAGTCGATCATAATATAGTCATAGCGGTCCCGGGCGGTGCGCAGCAGGGCCCGGATCCGGGTGGCCGTTACATCGGGGGACAGAGACATGGGGGCGGTCAGCAGGGACAGGTTGGGCAGATCCGGATGGGTAACTGCCGCCCGTGCCAGGGGACAGCGCCCCTCAGCCACGTCGGAGAAGTCCATCAATGCCCGGTCGCTGAGGCCCAGGGAGATGTCCAGATTCCGCAGGCCGATGTCCATGTCGATGCACAGCACCCGCTTGCCCAGCCGGGCCAGACAGGAGGCGACCCCGCCGGTGACTGAGGTCTTGCCCGTCCCCCCCTTTCCAGAGGTGACGGCGATGACAATTCCCATGGAATTCCTCCTATCTCACCAAAATAAGTCTATCACAAATCTTGGGTTCGTCAATGGTTTTTTTGTAATATGGTGTGAATTTTCTGTATATTTTGTGATTGAATTTGAAGTGTGGGCCGGATATGGGACAGACCGCGCCCTTACAGCGGAGCCTTCTGGATCTTGGCCCACCGGCGGGGATAGCCCTTCAGGGTGGGGGCCGCCTTTCGGATGGGGATGACCCGGTGGGTGACGCCGGCGCCGGGGATGGCGTAATCAAAGGGTTCCTCCACCCGGCCGCCCAGCAGCTTGATGCAGTGGGCGGCGTCCTCCAGCTCCTGGGCGCTGTCGGTGGATTTCATGGCCAGGAACAGCCCGCCCACCTTGACGTAGGGCAGACACAGCTCACACAGCAGGCGCAGGTCAGCCACTGCGCGGGCGGTGGCAAAGTCGAAGCTGTCCCGAAAGCCCTTGACCAGGGCCTGCTCCTCCGCCCGGGCGTGGATGGCCCGGATGCCCTCCAGACCCAGCTGGGCGCACACCTGCCCCAGCCAGTCCACCCGCTTGTTCAGGCTGTCCAGCAGGGTGACCTGGAGGGATGGGACCAGGATTTTCAGAGGAATGCCGGGAAAGCCGGCTCCGGTGCCCACGTCGATGAGGGTCTTGTCCTGGAAGTCCGCCCCCTTGAGCAGAGCGGCGCTGTCCAGCATGTGGAGCTGGGCCACCCGCTCCGGCTCTGTGATGGCGGTGAGGTTCATTACCTGATTTTTTTCCAGCAGCAGCCGCCCATACTCCGCCAGCTGCGCCGGAGCGCGGTCAGGCGTCTGGGGGAGGAGGTCCATCGCCTCCAGGCCGTTCCGAATGAGTTGTTCCATATCCGATCCTCCCAGGCGGTTATACGGTAAAGACTACGCCGAAATTGGACAGCAGGCCCACAAGGCCCATGGGCAGAGAGACCAGGGCGGCGGCCCAGCACAGCAGGGCCAGCAGCCAGGCGGCCCCCTTTTTGGGCCGTCCGGTGGTCCTCCAGCTGACCAGAGACAGAGCGCCCAGGCCGATCAGGCCGGGGACAGCCAACAGGGGGCCCAGGTTCCCCAGCATGGAGCCGGTGTAGAAGTAATAGGTGGTCAGCGCCAGGAACAGCAGGGCATAGGCCAGGCCGATCCAGGCCAGAGTACGCTTCACCGGAGAGGCGGGGGTATAGCCCTTCTCCTCCTGAGGCGTCTCGTCAGGTCGTTCCTTGGGCATCGTGCGCCTCCTTCAGCAGGTCGCGGATCTCGGTCAGCAGTTTCTCCTCAGCGCTGGGCTCGGGGGGAGCGGGCTCCGGTGCGGGCTCCTCCGCCTTGCGGTGGAGCCTGTTGATGGCCTTGATCATGCAGAAAATGACAAAGGCAATGATGAGAAAGTCCAGCACCACAGCGATCAGGTTGCCGAAGTTGATGGCGACCTCGGGGGTCTGCACCTCACCGGCGGCGGTGACCACAGCCTGCTGGAGCACCAGCTTCCACTGGGAGAAGTCGATGCCGTTGGTGAGCAGTGAGACCACAGGCATGATGATGTCGTTGACCAGGGAGGTGGTGATCTTGCCGAAGGCGCCGCCGATGACCACGCCCACGGCCATATCCAGCACATTGCCCCGCATGGCGAAGGCCTTAAACTCTTCTATAAATTTTTTCATGGTAAAATCCTCTGAATCTTATATTTTGAGAGGGATGGGACGCCGCGCCCGTGAGAGCATCCATTGCCAAGCCATAGCGCCCAAAAAGGTAAGGGTGTAGACAGTGATCACCCGCAGCAGAAACTGGACGGACACCCGACTGATCCCAAGCTGCCAGGCCAGGTCATTGAACCAGGTGATGAACAGGGAGTGGTACAGATAGACCAGAAAGCTGGCCCGGTCCATCCGCCGGGCCAGGGGGGACAGGGTGACCGGATGGCGCACCACCAGGGCATACAGGGCGGGGATAGCGGTGAGCTGGTACAAGGTGTGGATCATTTCCAGGAAGGGTACGCTCTGTCCGCCCACAAAGAATTTCCAACTGAAAAACAGGTCGGCCCCGGCGAAGATCAAAGCGCAGGCAGTCAGAAGGGGACGGTTCCGGTCCAGCAGTTCCAAAAAGCGCGGATAGTTCTGCCCGGCGCAGCAGCCCCCTACATAGTACACCAAATAGGTGGTGAACAGGCGGTCGTTGTAGGAAAAGTGCGCACCTGGGATCAGAAGACCCAGGATCTCATTGCAGTACAGGGCGCTGAGCCAGGTGATCCCCAGGGAGATGGGGAGCAGGACTGAAGGCGACCACCGGCGGGGCAGCCACCGGAACAGGGGGACCAACAGCACGAACTGCGCCAGGGCGATAACGAAGTAGAAGGGGCTGGAAAGATCGCCCCGAATCATGTACCCGGCCAGATCCCGCAGGGAGAAGGAGAAGTAGCCGTGGCTTACGAAGTAGACATAGTAGACGGCTACCGCCAGCAGATAGGGCAGGAAAATGCCCTTCCACCGCTTGGCCCAGTACCGCCCTAGCGGGGGAGGGGGGGCGCTGGCGCTGTTCAGGGTGAGCTTCACACCGCTGAGAAAGAAGAACCCGGAGACAGAGACAAAGGTGAGGCGCTGAAGGGAGATCATCAGGCCGTATTGCCAGCTGCTGTGGTCCAGCACAGTGATGGGGTGCCCGGAGCAGTGGCTCCACAGGACCATGAGGCAGAAGAGCAGGTTCAGCGTGGTGAGTTCCTCCCGCCGTTTTTGGACGGACATGGGCCGTCTCTCCTTTCCAGAGAAAGCAGCGTCTCAAACCCATTGGGGCTCAAGGGATTTGAGCGTTTTCCGTTTTGGAGCGTTTTGGAGCGGGCAAAATGACCCAGACCTGGTGCGGGAGATCCGCAGTTGGCTGGAGAACGGTAAAACAATTTGTATTATTATAGAGAAAAATTGTATTTCGTATAAATACGGAAGCTGAGGTCCTGAAATATAGCAGGGGAGGGGAGGGGGGCAGGCACCGCCCTCCCCCTCCGTCTGGAACTTACTTCTTGGGGACCAGGACCTCCATACCGCCCACATAGGGACGCAGGGCGGCGGGGATCTTCACACTGCCGTCGGCCTGGAGGTTGTTCTCCAGGAAGGCGATGAGCATCCGGGGAGGAGCCACCACGGTGTTGTTCAGGGTGTGGGGCAGATACATCTTGCCATCGCTGCCCTTGACACGCATCTTCAGACGGCGGGCCTGGGCGTCGCCCAGATTGGAGCAGGAGCAGACCTCGAAGTACTTCTTCTGGCGGGGGGACCAGGCTTCAATGTCGCAGGACTTGACCTTCAGGTCGGCCAGATCGCCGGAGCAGCACTCCAGCTGGCGCACCGGAATGTCCAGGGAGCGGAACAGCTCCACGGAGTACCGCCACATCTGCTCATACCACTTCATGGAGTCCTCTGGCTTGCAGACCACGATCATCTCCTGCTTCTCGAACTGGTGGATGCGGTAGATGCCGCGCTCCTCAATGCCGTGGGCGCCCTTCTCCTTCCGGAAGCAGGGGGAGTAGGAGGTGAGGGTCTGGGGCAGGCTGTCTTCCGGGATGATCTGGTCGATGAACTTGCCGATCATGGAGTGCTCGGAGGTGCCGATGAGGTACAGGTCCTCGCCCTCGATCTTGTACATCATGGCGTCCATCTCAGTCTGGGACATGACGCCCTCCACCACGTTGCCGTGGATCATAAAGGGCGGGATGCAGAAGATGAAGCCCTTGCCGATCATAAAGTCCCGGGCGTAGGCCAGTACGCCCTCATGGATGCGGGCGATGTCCCCCATGAGATAGTAAAAGCCGTTGCCGGACACACGGCCTGCGGCGTCCATGTCGATGCCGTTGAAGGACTCCATGATCTGGGTGTGGTAGGGGATCTCAAAGTCGGGGACCACCGGCTCACCAAAGCGCTGGACCTCCACGTTGCAGCTGTCATCGGGGCCGATGGGCACGGAGGGATCGATGATGTTGGGGATCTGGAGCATGATCTTGCGGATCTTCTGGGCCAGCTCGCCCTCCTTGGCCTCCAGCTCAGAGAGGCGGTCGGCGTTGGCCTTTACCTTGGCCTTGGCCGCCTCGGCCTCCGCCAGCTTGGAGGGGTCCTTCTTGGCCTGACCCATGAGCATACCCACCTGCTTGCTCAGGGTGTTGCGGGAAGAGCGGAGCTCCTGGGCCTCGGCCATGACGGCGCGGTTCTCGCTGTCCAGGGCGATGACCTCGTCCACCAGAGGCAGCTTCTGCTTCTGGAACTTCTTTTTGATGTTCTCCTTGACAACTTCGGGGTTCTCCCGGATGAATTTGATGTCCAGCATAGCGGAACACTCCTTTAAATATAGTAAATACGATAACGGGTCAGCGGGATCGGGGGAGAAGCGCGGGGGAGGGGAGCGGGGGCTGTCTCTTCTGTTTCACGTGAAACAGGGGAGCTGCCTCAGTACAGGGCCTCCCGGATCTCCTGATAGCGGAGCGCCGGGGAGAAGCGGCCGTTGTCGGTGGTGCTCTCCTGGGGGAGGCGCTCTGACAGGCCGCTGTCCTCCAGGGACTGAATCAGCTCCCGGCACAGGGAGTAGCGGCCCAGGACGTATGCCTCGTCGATCTGCCAGAACCAGTCCATGGCCTGACGGGTCTGCTCCGCCTGCTCCAGCTCTGCGGCATGGGCGCTGTCCTGGCGTTCCAGTTCGTCCACCTGGTCCTCCAGACGGTCGATCTCCTGAAGCAGAGACTGATTTTCCTCATAGATGTCCTGGACAGACTGCATATTGGAGAGGGACTCCCGCAGACCGGACACCGACTGGTTGAGACTGTCCACCACCTCCTCGTTCTGCCGCCGGTCCATGAGATAGGTCATCAGCATCAGCAGAAAGGCGGCGGCAAAGAGGATGGCGATGTAGTGGACCACGGAGCGCTGCCGCTTTTCCTGAGTGGGAGGGGGGATATAGGCGGGGGGGTTTTCAGCCGCCTTCTCCTCCGGCTGCCCCTTGGGGGCGGGGGAGGAATGCTTGGGATCGCTCACAGGTGTTCTACCCCCTCTCCGTGCAGAGTATTCAGCAGAGACAGCAGGGCTTCCAGATCCTCATTGTTATAGTATTCCAGCTGGACCCGTCCCTTCTTTCCGTGGTGGGAGATGGTGACCTTCCGGCCCAGCTGGCCGGAGAGGGACTTCTCCAGTTCACCCAGATAGAGGGCGATCTCGTCTGTGGAGCCGCCCTTCCGCGTCTCCTCCGGCTGCTTCTGGAGGAGCTTCACCAGCTGCTCGGTCTGACGGACGGAGAGGCCCCGGGATACCACCTGCTTGGCGGCCTCCCGCTGGAGTTCTGCGGTGGGAGCGCCCAAGATGGCCCGGGCATGGCCGGCGGAGAGGGTCCCCTCCTCCACCAAAGTGAGCAGATCCTCCGGCAGGGCCAGCAGACGCAGGGTGTTGGCGATGGCCGGGCGGGATTTGCCCATCCGATCTGCCACCTGTTCCTGGGTGAGGCCGTACTCCTCCATCAGGGTCTGGAAGCCCCGGGCCTCCTCGGCGGGGTTCAGATCCTCCCGTTGGAGGTTCTCGATTAGGCCCAGCTCCATGACCTTGCGGTCGTCCGCCTCGATGATGACGGCGGGGACCTCGTCCAGGCCGGCCTGCTTGGCAGCCCGCCAGCGGCGCTCCCCGGCGATGATCTGGTAGTAGCCGGAGGCCAGACGGCGGACGGTGAGGGGCTGGATGATGCCGTGGATTCGAATGGACTCCGCCAGATCGGCCAGGGCCTCCGGCTCAAAGCGCTTGCGGGGCTGGTTCAGGCCCGGCTCCACCTGTGAGATGGGGAGGGAGACGGAGCCCTCGCCCCCGGCGGTCAGGTCCGGGTCGCCCAGCAGGGCATTGAGCCCCCGGCCCAGACCCATCTCTGTTTTTCGTTTCGCCATAGTACACTCCTTTTCCAAACGTGTGGAGTCAGGAGGGGGAGGGGAGGGCGCCGCCTCCGTCCCTCCGGGCTCATTCATGCTGCGCGGAGATCTCCTGGGCCAGCATCCGATAGGCCTCGGCCCCGCGGGAGTAGGGGTCGTAGTCCAGTACGGGCATTCCGTGGCTGGGGGCTTCGGACAGGCGGACGTTGCGGGGGATCACCGTGGCATAGACCTGGCCGGGGAAGTGGCGCTTGACCTCCTCCGCCACCTGGAGGGACAGGTTGGTACGGCTGTCGAACATAGTCAGCAGCACCCCCTCAATGGACAGCTTGGGGTTGAGTCCCCGCTTGACCAGCCGCACCGTGGCCAGCAGGTCGCTGAGGCCCTCCAGGGCGTAATACTCGCACTGCACCGGGACCAGCAGGGAGCCGGCGGCGCACAGGGCGTTGACGGTAAGCATCTCCAGAGAGGGGGGGCAGTCGATGAAGATGTAGTCGTAATTGGGTGCCAGCTGCTCCAGGGCCTTCTGCAACAGGTGCTCCCGGTCTGGAATGGCGATCATTTCGATGCTGGCTCCGGCCAGGGCCTTGTTGGAGGGGAGCACATCCCCGTACTTTGTGGAGACCACCGCCTTTTGAGGCTCCGCGCCGTTGATGAGCACATCATACACATTGGGGGAGGCGGTGTTCTTGTCCACTCCCATGCCGGATGTGGCGTTGGCCTGCGCGTCAAAGTCGCACAGAAGCACACGCTTTCCCAGGGCGCGGAGGGCGGCTGTGATGTTCACCGTCGTCGTGGTCTTGCCCACGCCGCCCTTCTGGTTGACGACGGCAATGATATTCGCCATAGAATACCTCCTGAACAGGGAAAATCCAGTTCGCCGCCTGATCCTGCCGCGGCGGAGGACGATCCAGACGCCGGAGTGGGATGAGGTGTGATACTAGACCTTTATTATATCAACCTGCCGCAGACGTTGCAACTCTTTTGCCTCTTTTTTTCGTGCCTCCGCCCGGAAATCGGGAAAGAGTGATGTTTCACGTGAAACAGCCGCAGAGAAAGGGCGGGCCACAACCCGGCCCGCCCAGTAATCTATGGAATTGTTTCACGTGAAACATCAGTGGGAGACGCTCCGAGGAATGCGGATGGTGAGGCAGATCTCATCCTCATGGTCCTCCCGCTGGCATTTGGCGGCCACCCCGGCGGAGCGCATCAGGGCCATCCCCCGGTCCAGGGTGTTGAGAAACAGGCGGATGTCCTTGACCACAAAGGTCCGTCGGGGATGGGGGGCGGTGGGTGTTTTCAGGGGGTGGAGGAGCTCCTGGACCAGCGCCTCTGTTTGGGCGACGGTAAGCCTGCCTTCCAGGATAGCCTGGGCGGCCCGGGCCTGCAGGGAAGGATCCTCCAGGGGGAGCAGGGCACGGGCGTGGCGCTCTGTGGCTCCACCGTCCCGCAGGGTCTCCAGGACCGCGGCGGGCAGCTTCAGCAGGCGGAGCTTGTTGGCTACCGCCGACTGGCTCTTTCCGATGCGCCTGGCCGCCTCCTCCTGGGAGAGGTGATAGGTGGAGATCAGCTTCTCCAGAGCCAGAGCCTCCTCCCAAAAGTCCAGGTCCTTCCGCTGTAAGTTCTCCACCAGGGCCAGCAGAGAGGCGCGCTGGCTGTCGATCTGGAGGGAGAGGCAGGGGACCTCCTGAAGACCGGCCAGCCGGGCGGCCCGGAGCCGGCGCTCCCCGGCCACCAGCTCCCAGCCGCCCTGGGCGGAGCGCCGGACGGTGAGAGGCTGGAGCAGGCCGAGGGCCTGGATAGAGTGGGCCAGCTCGTCCAGCTCCTGCTGCGCAAAGACCCGGCGGGGCTGGTCCGGGTTGGGAGCGATGGCGTCTACCGGGAGAAACAGGATCCGGGTACTGTCGAAGTTCCCCTTTTTCCGAAGCAGCTGCATGAGAAAGACCTCCTTAGTATCTGTTGTGCCGAGCAATCGGAGCCGATACCTATAGTTTACCATATTTTGGAATATAAAAAGCCGAACAACGTCGAGAAGTACAAGAAATTTCCGGGGAAATTTCGATGGGAGGAAGACCATCGCTTGCAAGAGGTGAAAAAGGAAGATGCACTATGCCCCTGGCTGTGAAGAGAAGAACCCTGCATAGGATGTAGAAAAAACAGGAGAAAAATTGTGGAAAAAGATAAAAAATAAGAAATAATAAATTATGAGTTGAGAAAATACTGGGAGATGTGTATACTGATAACAAAAGCGGAAAGGCCGTTGTTTGCAAGTGAGTAGAAAATAGCGTGCGTTTCCGCATTTGAAAGGAGTGTGTGATATGGAAAGTAAGAGGAAGCTGCCGCTGGCATTTTGGATCTTTGTCGGTCTGCTGGTGGGAATTGCCGCCGGTATGGCACTGATGAATATCAGCGTGGGCGGCATCGAGGGCAAGGACTTCGCCAAGGCCTACATCAAGCCCTGGGGAGATATTTTCCTGAATCTGCTGAAGTTCGTTGTGGTCCCCATCGTGCTGTTCTCCATCGCCGCTGGGGTGATCTCCATGAAGGACATCAGCAAGGTTGGGTCCATCGGACTGAAAACCATCGTCTACTATATGTGTACCACCGCCTTTGCGGTGATCCTAGCCCTGATCCTGGCCAGCGTAGCCAAGGGGATGCACTGGTTCCCCCTGCTGGAGACCAGCGGGCTGAGCTATGAGGCCCCGGCGGGGCAGTCCTTCATGGACACCATTGTATCCATTTTCCCCTCCAACGCCGTACAGCCGCTGGCCAGCGCCACAATGCTCCAGGTCATCGTGATCTCCCTGTTCCTGGGTTTCGGCGTGCTGCTGGCCGGGGAGAAGGGACTTGCCACGGCGCAGATCGTCGACAGCCTCAATGAGGTGTTCATCAAGATCATGGACGTCATCATCCGCCTGTCTCCCATCGGCGTGGCCTGCCTGATCTGCCCAGTGGTGGCGGAGAATGGACCGAAGATCCTGAGCAGTCTGCTTACGGTGCTTCTGGTGGCCTATGGCGGATACATCATCCATGCTGCAGTGGTCTACTCCTCCACGGTCAAGGTGCTGGCCGGCATCTCGCCGGTCCAGTTTTTCAAGGGCATGGCCCCGGCCATGATGATGGCCTTCTCCTCCGCCTCCTCGGTGGGGGCGCTGCCCTTCAATATGGAGTGCACCGAGCGGCTGGGCGCCCGGCGTGAGGTGTCCTCCTTTGTCCTGCCCCTGGGGGCCACCATCAACATGGATGGCACCGCCATCTACCAGGGCGTGTGCTCCGTGTTCATCGCCAGCTGCTTCGGCGTGTACCTGACGCTGGGCAACATGGTGACCATCGTGCTCACCGCCACCCTGGCCTCCATCGGCACTGCCGGAGTTCCCGGTGCGGGGATGGTCATGCTGACCATGGTGCTCCAGAGCGTCAATATCCCTATCGAGGGCATCGCCCTGGTGGCGGGCATCGACCGGCTCTTCGACATGGGGCGGACCACCATCAACATCACGGGGGATGCGGCCTGCGCCCTGATCGTCTCCAAGATGGAGGACCGGAAGGAGGCCCGCACCCGTGCCGTCCGGGGCTGACGGCAGATCTGAGCGTTTTCAACAGGCTGAGCCAGCCGGAGCACATCCTGCTCCGGCTGGCTCCTTGTTCTTTCTGTAAAGCGAATAACTTTACAGACGGAGGGGCCGGCGGCATGAGAACAGGGGAAAAAGAGGGCCGGGGCGCCCTGCGGCAAAAAAATTCCCATAAGAACGGGAAAAAGGGATTGCAGAACGGGAAAATATTTTGTAGAATAACACTGTATCGCCATCGACCGTGGCCCGTTCACTCCGGGCCACGCCGTTCTTTTCCGGGCGCTCCCCGGAACGGGCGGCCACATAAGAAAAGAGGAAGGGTGGAGGAGGACCGATGGAGCTTTTGAAAGAGCGGATCCGCAGGGACGGAAAGGTGAAGGGGACCGACGTGCTGAAGGTGGACAGCTTTTTGAACCACCAGATGGACGTGGAGCTGTTTGCTGAGATCGGCAAGGAGTTCAAGCGGCGGTTTGCCGGCTGTGAGATCAACAAGATCCTGACCATCGAGGCCTCCGGCATCGGGATCGCCTGCGTGGTGGCCCAGTACTTCCACTGCCCGGTGATCTTCGCCAAAAAGACCCAGACCAAGAACATCGCCGGCGAGGTGTACACCTCTAAGGTGGAGTCCTTCACCCACGGCCGGGTGTACGACATCATCGTGGCCAAGGAGTTTTTGGGCCCCGGGGACAAGGTGCTGCTCATCGATGACTTCCTGGCCAACGGCGCGGCCCTGGAGGGGCTGGCCCAGCTGGTGAAGGACGCCGGGGCGGAGCTGGTGGGGGGCGGCATCGTCATTGAAAAGGCCTTCCAGCCCGGCGGCGACCGCCTGCGGGCGAAGGGGCTGCGCATCGAGGCGCTGGCCCGCGTCCAGTCCATGAATGAGGAGACCGGCGTGACCTTTGCGGACGACTGAATCCACAGGATGAGGGATTAAGACCGCCCCAGGCGGTTTTAATAGAAGTAAGGATGAAACGAACGATTCAGAAGGAGGAACTTTGCATGAAGAAAAAGATTCTCGCATTGGTCATGGCCGCGGCCATGACCCTGGGCCTCACCGCCTGCGGCGGCGGGGACTCCAGCAGCGCCGGTTCCGCTGCCAGCACCGGTTCCCAGAGCGCCGGCTCCGCCAGCAATGTGAGCGCGTCTGACTTTAAGGTGGGCGCCATCTACATCAACAAGAAGAGCGACACCGCTGGCTACACCTACGCCCACCACACCGGCATCACCAAGGCTATGGAGGCCCTGGGCATGGATGTGGACAAGCAGCTGTTCATTGTAGACGAGGTTCCCGAGGACGATACCCAGGTGGGCGCCGCCGTGGACACCCTGGTGGGTGAGGGCTGCAATATCATCTTCGGCATCTCTTTCGGCTATCTGAATGAGATGGAGGTAAAGGCTGAGGAGTATCCCGATGTGATCTTCTCCCACGCCACCGGCTTTAAGAGCAATGAGACCAACTACAATAACTACTTTGGCCGCATTTATCAGGCCCGCTACCTGGCCGGCCTGGCTGCTGGTCTGAAGAGCCTGGAGACTGGCAATAACAACATTGGTTATGTCTCTGCTTACGACACCGAGTATGCTGAGACCTGCTCCGGCATCAATGGCTTCACCTTGGGTGTCCAGGCTGTCAACCCTGAGGCTACTGTGTATGTTAAGGAACTGGGCGCTTGGGCTGATGAGGTGAACGAGTATGCCTTTGCCGAGGAGCTTATCAACAGCTATGGCTGCGGCATTGTGGCTCAGCACTGTGACTCCGCTCAGCCTCAGCTGGCTGCGGAGAAGGCCGGCGTGTTCGGTTGCGGCTACAACTCCGACATGACCGCTGATGCTCCCAAGGCTCACCTGACTGCTCCTGTGTGGAACTGGGATGTGTACTACAAGCACGCCATCGAGACCGCGATGTCCTGTGAGTCTGCGGATCAGTTCGTTACCGCCATGGAGGGTCCTGCTTACTACGGCGGCCTGAACGAGGGCATGGTGGATGTGTCCCCCCTCAGCGACAACTGCGCTGCCGGCACTCAGGATGCCATTGACCAGGTCAAGGCCCTGATCGGTTCCGGTGAGTGGGATGTGTTCTCCGGTGTGAAGCTGAATGTCACCGTTGCTGACGGCAAGGCTTCCGTGGAGAAGGTGGACGCTCCCCTGATGACCAACGATGGAACTGAGATCGTCGTTGCTGGCGGCACCTCTGTGGAGGACAGTGTCATCACCGGCAGCATGAACTACCTGGTGGAGGGCGTGAAGAACGCCTGATCCTTAAGCAGAACTTTGCTGAATGACCCGCAAGACCGGGCCGGCCATTACCGGCCGGCCCGGTCTTGGCCTTTGCTCCCTGGGCCGGAAAGTGTCCGACCTGGGGAGGAGAGACGATACAAAGAGTAATATAAGTATAAAATAGTACTTTTAAGAATGAAAACCATAGAGGGAGCGTGGTTCCATGGCGGCGGAATACGCCATTGAGATGCGGGGCATCACCAAGACCTTCGGCAGTGTGGTGGCCAATAAAGATGTGAATCTTACCCTGCGGAAAGGGGAGATCCTGGCTCTGCTGGGGGAAAACGGGTCCGGTAAGACAACGCTGATGAATATGTTGTCCGGTATCTACCAGCCGGACAGCGGCGAGATCCTGGTGGATGGAACACCGGTTTCCATCCGGTCCCCCCAGGAGGCCAAGACACTGGGAATCGGTATGGTGCACCAGCACTTTAAGCTGGTGGATGTGTTCACTGCTGCGGATAATATCTGGATGGGGCGTGAGAAGCCTGGCTTTGCCCTGAAGCGGGGCCGCTATGACGAGATCCGGGAGATGGCTCAGCGGTTTGGTTTTGAAATCGATCCCCGGAAAAAGGTAGCCAATATGGCTGTTTCAGAGAAGCAGACCCTGGAGATCATCAAGGTACTGTACTATGGGGCTAAGGTCATTATCCTGGATGAGCCCACTGCGGTGCTCACCGTTCAGGAGATCGACAAGCTATTCTCCGTGCTGCGGAGGATGAAGGAGGACGGACACTCCATCATCATCATCACACATAAGCTTAATGAGGTGATGGACATCTCTGATCGTGTGGCCATTCTGCGCAAGGGCGAGTATATCACCACGGTCAACACCGCTGAGACCAACGAGCAGGCTCTTACGGAGTGGATGGTGGGCCGGAAGATCGACCTGAACATTGACCGGCCTGTGGTGGAAAAAACTCGGCCGCTGCTTGAGATCCGGGACCTGACCATCAAGAACGATGAGGGCGCGGTGGCCATTGATAAGGTGAGCTTTTATATCCGGGGCGGCGAGATCCTGGGTGTAGCGGGGATCGCCGGCTGTGGTCAGAAGGAGCTGTGCGAGGCCATCGCTGGCCTTCGTCCGATCCAGTCCGGCCTGATGATCCACAAAGGGGATAACATTGTAGGACTTCCCCCCAAGACCATTTTGGAAAAAGGGATCTCTATGTCCTTTATCCCGGAAGACCGGCTGGGTATGGGACTGGCCCCCTCGATGTCTATCACGGACAACATGATCCTGAAAAACTATGGCGAGACCAAGGGACCCTTCGTGGACCGGAAGGCAGGCCGGGCCGCTGCCCAGCAGGTGATCGAGCAGCTGGGCGTGGTCACCCCCTCCACCGAGACCCCAGTGCGTCGGCTGTCTGGCGGAAATGTGCAGAAAGTGCTGCTGGGCCGGGAAATCAAGGCGGGGCCTAATGTCATTGTCACTGCCTATCCAGTTCGAGGCCTGGATATCAACTCGTCCTACGCCATTTACAACATCTTAAACCAACAGAAGAAGGACGGGGTGGGCATTCTGTTTGTAGGCGAGGATCTGGATGTGATGCTGGCCCTGTGTGATAAGATCATGGTACTCTGTCATGGAAAGGTCATGGGTGTGGTTCATGCCCATAAGACCTCCAAGGAGGAACTAGGTCTTATGATGACTGGCGCATTGGATCTGACCTATAAGTATGAGGACAAGCCTGCCGGCATCGCCCGGGACACCAACATCAGCGCCCAGGAGCTGCAGGAACTGGAGCAGCAGGAGAGCGGCAGCCAGGAAGGAGAGGACTGACCATGCATTTCCATATCGTAAAGCGGGACAGCTGTCCTTTCTGGAAGAAGCTGTGTCTCTACCTGGCCGCGGTGGCCGCTGCCCTGGTTCTGGGCGGGCTGCTGCTGCTGGTCATGGGGGTGGATCCCATTGCTTATTACCAGCGGATGTTTACTATGGGTATGGTAGGCAATAAGATTGCCTATAAGACCTTTGAGAATTATCTGAAGGTATTTGTTCCCCTGGTGCTCACCTCGGTGGCCCTGTCCCTGGCCTTCAAGATGCGCTTCTGGAACATTGGCGGCGAGGGACAGTTCATTCTCGGGGCGGTGGCCGCCGCCGCCGTGGCCCTTAAGCTGAAGGACAGCCTGCCCCAGGGAGTGGTTCTGATCCTGATGTGCCTGGCTGGCATGGCCGCTGCCGGGGTATATGGTGCCCTGGCTGCGGTGCTGAAAGTGAAGTTCGGCACCAATGAGACCCTGATGACCCTGATGCTCAACTATGTAGCCCTGTATTTCCTCATCTTCCTGGGGGAGACTCAGGCGGAGTGGAACTTCTTCCTGGACACCTCTTCCGCACGGCCAGTGTTTTTTAACTTCGGGAAGGAAGTGGCTTTCCCAAGAATTATGATTGGCAAGTTCGGACTGAATGTGTGTGTCTTGCTCACCCTGCTGATCGGAGTGCTGGTTTACTGCTATCTGAAGTACTCCAAGCACGGCTATGAGATCGCCGTGGTGGGGGACAGCGCCGGGACCGCTCATTACGCCGGGATGAAGGTGAATGCCATCGTCCTGCGCACCGTGTTCCTGTCGGCCTGCCTCATCGGCCTGGCTGCCGCCTTCAAGGTGGGGACAGTGGGCATCCTCTCCACCTCCTTCACCGACGATGTGGGCTGGACGGGGGTCATCGTGGCCTGGCTGGCCCAGCTGAACACCGGGATCATCTTTGTGGTGTCCGCCCTGATCTCCATGCTTCAGCACGGGTCCACCGTGGCCGCCGCCACCTTTGCACAGGTGGACTCCAGCTTTGCGGATATGCTCCAGGGGGCCATCCTGTTCCTGGTGCTGGCCGCTGATTTCTTCATCCGCTTTCAAGTTGTTCGTGCACAGAAGGGGGGCAGTGTCAATGGAAATGGATAAACTTGGGGTGGTCACCACCTTTATCCACAACATCGTGGTCTATAACATCCCCCTGCTCTATGGCACGGTAGGGGAGATCATGGTGGAGAAGTCCGGCAGCCTGAACCTGGGCGTGGAGGGCATCATGGCCGTGGGAGCCATCTTCGGCTATATCGTCGGCTGCTATGCCAACAGCCTGGGGATCGGGATCCTGACCGCCTTCCTGATGGGGGCCCTGTGCGGCCTGCTGTTCGCCGCCCTCACCGTGTCCCTCCAGGCCAACCAGAACATTACCGGTCTGACCCTGACCACCTTCGGCCTGGGGGTGTACTTCTTTGTGGGCAACGGCGTCAAGGCGGTCAGCTGGCCGGTGATGAACGACTATGAGAACATCAAAAATGGCTTTGCGGACCTGGCCATTCCCGGCCTGTCCCAGATCCCGGTGCTGGGCCGGGGGCTGTTCGACCACAACATCATGGTCTATCTGGGCGTTGTCATCGCCCTGGTCATGTGGTGGTACCTCAGCCGCAGCGCCCCCGGCCTGCGCCTGCGGGCGGTGGGGGAGAACCCCGGCGCCGCCGACTCGGTGGGTGTGAATGTGAAGCGGTACAAGTATATCCACATCTGCGTCGGCTGCGGCATTATGGGCATCGGCGGCTACTATATGGGGCTGAATATGTCCGGCTCCTTCAACAGCAGCTGCTGGATCAACGGCTATGGCTGGATCGCGGTGGCCCTGGTCATCTTCGCAAACTGGAATCCCGCGCTGGCGGTGCTGGGCACCTTTGTGTTCGGCTTCTTCAACACCCTGCGGGTGTCGGGCTCCAGCCTGGCCGCCGCCTTCCCGGAGGGGCTGGGCTGGCTGGCCGCCGTCCCCACTCAGCTGTACCAGGCGCTCCCCTTCCTGATCACCGCCATCGTGCTGGTGGTCTCCTCCATCCGGCAGAAGGGCAGCGGGCAGCCCGCCGCCCTGGGTCTGAACTACTTCCGGGAGGAGCGGTGAGCCTCCTACCCCATACGCTCCACCGGCCCCCGTCCGCACAGGCGGACGGGGGCCGGTTTCCCTTCTAAAACAGGGGAGAAGAGTAAATTTTACTTGTAATTCCGGGTGAAATAGACTACAATATAACCTGTATCAATACACTCAGCGGCAGAAATCCGCTGATTGCTGTGGTGATCTACCCTATCCTCAGCGAAAGGAAGGTAATGACTTATGAAACTGCAAAACGATCTGGGCGAGATCCGCATCAGCAGCGAGGTGTTCACCGCCGTGACCGGCTGTGCGGCCACCAACTGCTACGGCGTAAAGGGCATGGCGGTCCGCTCCAAGACCGACGGCCTGGTCCATCTCCTCAAGCGGGAGTCCATGGCGAAGGGCGTCAAGGTATATTACAACGAGGACGGGACCGTCTCCATCGAGCTGCACATCATCGTGGAGAACGGAGTCAACCTGGTGGCGGTCTGCCGCTCCATTATGAGCGAGGTCCGCTATGTGGTCAGCAAGACCACCGGGGTGGAAGTGAAATCGGTGGACGTCTGTGTGGACTCCATGCGGTTTTAAGGACATTTGTAGAAAGGAATTTGGGCCGATATGAGACAAACCATTGATGCGGCGGCCTTTCAGCAGATGGTCATCCACGCCGCCGCCGCCATTCGCGCGGAAAAACAGCGCATCAACGATCTGAACGTGTTCCCCGTCCCTGACGGCGACACGGGCACCAATATGAGCCTGTCCATCGGGGCTGCCGCCGCGGAGATGAAGAAGCAATCCTTCGACACAGTGGGCAAGGCCGCCCAGGCCACCGCCTCCGCGCTGCTGCGGGGGGCCCGGGGAAACTCCGGCGTCATCCTGTCCCTGCTGTTCCGGGGCTTTGCCAAGGCCATCAAGGAGCGGGAGACCATGGACGGCCGGGATCTGGCCATCGCCCTGGATTTCGGCGTAGCCGCCGCCTATAAGGCGGTGATGAAGCCCGCCGAGGGCACCATCCTCACCGTGTCCCGCCTGGCCGCGGCCCGGGCTGCCGGCGCCGCCCGGGAGGACAACTGCTTCGAGGCAGTGCTGGAGGCCGCCATCCAGGAGGGACAGCTGGCCCTGGCCGACACGGTCAACCAGAACCCGGTGCTGAAAAAGGCCGGCGTGGTGGATGCCGGCGGCGCGGGCTTCCTGCTGATCCTCCAGGGGATGCTGAACGAGGTGCGGGGCGAGGAGATGCCCGCGGACGAGGAGCCCGCCCAGGCGGAGAAGGCCGATTTCGGGGCCATCCCCGCTGAGGACATCACCTTCGCCTTTGACACGGTGTTCATCGTGCGCAAGCCCTCCCCCAATGTGAACCTGGAGCCCTTCCGCACCTACCTCAACGGCATCGGCGACAGTCTGGTCATCGGCGAGGATGACGAGGCATTTAAGGTCCACGTCCATACCAATATCCCGGGCGCGGCTCTCACCGAGGCCCAGAAGTACGGCACGCTGGAGCTGGCCAAGATCGAGAATATGCGCACCCAGGCCGAGGACTTGGCGGCCGGGAGACACGTCCAGAGCACCGACGACCTGGACGCGGTGGAGCAGGAGCTGGAGCGGGGCGCGGCCATGCCGGAGGAGCCGGTGAAGGCGGCTCCGGAGAAGAAGTACGGCTATGTGGCCGTGTGCGCCGGCGCGGGGCTGGAGGCCGTGTTCAAGGACCTGGGTGTGGACGGAGTGATCTCCGGCGGCCAGACCATGAACCCCTCCACCGAGGACATTTTGAGAGAGATCGACCGCACCCCGGCGGAGATCGTCTTTGTCCTGCCCAACAACAAGAACATTATCATGGCGGCGGAGCAGTGCGTCCGCCTGTGTGAGGACAAGAAGGTGGTGGTCCTGCCCTCCAAGACCGTGCCCCAGGGCATCGCCGCCATGATGGCGGTGGATCCCGAGATGGAGCAGGGAGAGCTGACCGAGATGATGACCGAGGCCCTGGGCCGGGTCCGCACCGCCGAGATCACATACGCGGCCCGGGACTCCGACTTCGGCGGCTTTGCCATCAAGGAGGGAGATTACCTGGCCCTGCTGGAGCACCAGCTCTTTGGCACGGACCGGGACCTGAACGACCTGATGGACCGCCTGGCCAAGTCGGAGGCCCTCCAGGAGGCGGAGTTCATCTCCCTGTTTTACGGGGAGGACGTCACCGAGGAGCAGGCCGGGAAGGCGGCGGAGCGGTTCACAGCCGCCTGCCCCAACGCAGAGGTGAGCGTGATGCCCGGCGGACAGCCTGTTTATTACTATATGATCTCCGCGGAATGAGCGGAGCGGCGAACGGAGGCCCGGATGGGCCTCCGTTTTTGCGCTCTGACAGGAGAAGGGGCCGCAATCCTTTGCCGCAGAGTGTTTCCCCACCCATCCCGCAGGGGAGGGGCTTGCCCCTCCCGTCATTCCGTTGCAGGAGGACCTTCTTTTCATACCGTAGGGGTGGGACACTGGCCCGCCCGTTTCCTGTTTTCGGGGCAGTTCCGATCGACGCATCTCCGACCCTGCGCCCTCTGCCACGGCTGGTCGGAACCAGGCGCGGCGGTGAAATGGAACAGGCCGAAATTTTGCACTGCATCAGGGCCCGGTGGCCCGGAAGAAATAAAACCCCGGAACCGTATTTTGCGCGCCGGAACTTTTGCGGAAGAATATAGGGATAACCCCCATAAACGGGGGTCCGGGGGTGGCTCCGCTGGAGCCGTGAGGCGACCGCGGGACACCCCCGGCGGCGTTTTGGTCCCTTTGCCGCCGCGGGCAAAGGGACTCGCCCGCAGGGCGAAACCCTCAGCGTAGAATGAAACCGATCCGAAAACCAGCGGGTGGGTCGGAGACCCACCCCTACAGCGTCTCAGGCGGACCACAGCAGGAGGGGACCGCGGGAGGGGCAAGCCCATCCCCTACGGGCTGGAAGGACAAGCGTCCCTTAGCGGAGGACGGGCGAATCACAGCAGGACAGGATGGTGGGCGGGTCTGAGTACCCCCGGGAGAAGACGGGAGGGAGGGGAGAAAGCAAAACAGCCAGAGACCTGCATACACCGCGCAGGCCCCTGGCTGTTCTGTTATGTGAAAATAATGTGAATAAAAGTTCAGGAGCCGGAGTTCTCCTTCTCCTCCTCCTGTTCCAGATATTCCTCCATGACCTTGAGGATCAGGTTGGAGACGCTGCGGCGCTCCCGTTCCGCCTGACGCTCCAGCCGGGCTTTGAACTGGCTGGTTACACGCAGACTGATTTGTGTATCGGTTTTCGCCATGAAGCATCCCCTTTCTTTATATAACATAATACAGCATTGTTTTACACCCTTGTTGACAGTCTTTGTATTACTTTGCTATACTAAACAAAGCTATTATTTACAAAAGGGGGAATTTTTATGTATCTGACTGGAGGCATCCCGCCTCAGCCCATGGTCTACCGCTGTACAGTGGACGAGGAGTGGCGGATCTGCCTGCCTGTGGAGGTGCGGCAGGCTCTGAATGTGCGCCCCGAGCACCGGGTGGACCTGACGGTCAAGGGAAACAAGGTGGAGATGGCCCACGCCTGGCCCTGCTGCCAGCTGTGCGGCGGATCGGAGGGACTGCGCCGCTTCCGCCGGAGCGTCTTTCTGTGCGAGCCCTGTTTGAAGCAGGTCTGGGAGCAGGATCTGGACCGCCTGCCGCCCCTGCCGGAGGACGCGGGCCTGTGGGAGGGCTAGGGAGGCTGGAAAAAAGATCACAAAACAGGTCTTTTTTCTTTGACAACGGGGAAAAATTGTGATATAGTTACCCAGCATAAAAATGCACAGACCGCCCATCCGCTTCGTTGCGGGACACAGCCTGTCCAAATGGACGGGGCTTCACCCGCCTGCTACGCAGCCCTTTGGGCAGAATTTTTGAAAGGTGGAATTTCCCATGATCCGTAAGGACGAAAAGACGGCCGTGATCGAGGCCAACCGCACTCACCCCACTGACACCGGCTCCCCCGAGGTCCAGATCGCCATTCTGACCGCCCGCATCAACGAGCTGACCGAGCACCTGAAGGTCCACAAGCAGGACAACCACTCCCGCCGCGGCCTGCTGAAGATGGTCGGTAAGCGCCGCAAGATGCTGGATTACCTGATGGCCAAGGACATCGAGCGTTACCGTGCCATCATTGCCAAGCTGGGCATCCGTAAGTAATTGTTTGCCTTCATAGGGCGGCGCAAATCGTGCCGCCCTATGTTCGCATATAAATCGAACCTGTTTTCGGAGCGCCGATGCTTTTTTAGCAGTTGAATATGGGCCTGAAGCCGGCTTCGTCCGCCCGTGGCCGCGAAGTATTTTGCACAGCCGTTTGCGCAGGGGCGCACACTGCGCGCCCCTGTCGATTCTCCGTCCCGCATTCGGACCCGTATTCAAGTGCTAAAGGGTGTTGTCCGCTTGGAAAACGAGATCATTTTTCAAAAAAGGAGGACAACCCATGTCAACCATCATTAAGCACAAGGAATTCCCCAAGTTCAAGAGCTGGACCATGGACCTGTGCGGCCGTCCCCTGACCATCGAGGTGGGCAAGGTGGCCGAGCTGGCCAGCGCCTCCGCCATGGTCAAATATGGCGAGACCACCGTCATGGTGGCCGTCACCGTCTCCCCCCGCCCCCGGGACGGGGTGGACTTCTTCCCCCTGTCCGTGGACTTTGAGGAGAAGCTGTACGCCGTGGGCCGCATCCCCGGCTCCTTCATGCGCCGGGAGGGCCGTCCCTCTCTGCCCGCCGTGCTGGCCAGCCGCCTGATCGACCGGCCCATGCGCCCCCTGTTCCCCTATGACTTCCGCAATGACGTGTGCATCCAGTGTACCGTGATGAGCGTGGACTACGACTGCTCCCCCGAGGTGGCCGCCATGATCGGCGCCTCCGCCTGTGTGAGCTACTCTGAGATCCCCTTCGCCGGCCCCATCGGCTGCCTGGAGGTGGGCTACTGCGACGGTGAGATCGTCCTCAACCCCAACCAGGAGCAGCGCAAGACCAGCCGCATGGACGTGACCGTGGCCGCCACCGCCGAGAAGGTCGTTATGATCGAGGCCGGCGCGGACGAGATCCCCGACGAGATCATGTACGCCGGTATCGTGAAGGCCCACGAGGAGATCAAGAAGCAGGTGGCCTTCATCAACCAGATCGTTGCCGAGATCGGCAAGCCCAAGATGGAGTATGAGCACGCTCAGTTCAACCAGGAGCTGTTCGACAAGATCGTGGCCGACTTCATGGACGAGGCCAAGGCCGCCATGGATACCGACGACAAGAATGTCCGGGAGACCCGCTGGAACGCCATGATCGACCACTGGCACGAGAAGTATCTGGAGGAGTATCCGGATATGGACCAGTACCTGGAGGAGTTCACCTATAAGTTCCAGAAGAAGATCGTCAAGGCCTGGCTGCTGGAGGGCCACCGTGTGGACGGCCGCGCCAAGAACGAGATCCGTCCCCTGGCCGCCGAGGTGGGCGTGCTGCCCCGGGTCCACGGCTCCGGCCTGTTCACCCGCGGTCAGACCCAGGTGCTCAGCGTCTGCACCCTGAACACCCTGGCTGCCTGCCAGAAGCTGGACACCATCTGGGAAGAGGAAGAGAAGCGGTATATGCACCACTACAACTTCCCCCCCTACTCTGTGGGCGAGGCCCGCGCCCCCCGCTCCACCAACCGCCGGGAGTACGGCCACGGCGCCCTGGCTGAGCGCGCCCTGGTCCCCGTGCTGCCCTCTGTGGACGAGTTCCCCTATGCCATCCGCGTGGTCTCTGAGGTGCTGTCCTCCAACGGTTCTACCTCTCAGGGTTCCATCTGCGGCTCCACTCTGGCCCTCATGGATGCCGGTGTGCCCATCAAGGCCCCTGTGGCTGGCATTTCCTGCGGCCTGATCCAGGACGATGACGGCTCCTTCCAGACCTTCATCGACATCCAGGGCGTGGAGGACTTCCACGGCGAGATGGACTTCAAGGTGGCCGGCACCAAGGCCGGTATCACCGCCATCCAGATGGACCTGAAGAACGACGGCCTGACCCATGAGATCATCAAAGAGGCCCTGGAGATCACCAAGGACGCCCGGTATGCCATCCTGGACGAGGTCATGCTGCCCTGCATCTCTGCCCCCCGGACCGAGGTGAGCAAGTATGCGCCCAAGATGCTCACCATGAAGATCGACCCCGACAAGATCCGCGAGGTCATCGGCAAGGGCGGCTCCGTGATCCAGAAGATCACCGCCGAGTCCGGCGCTACCGTGGACATCGAGGATGACGGCACCATCCACATCGCCTCCCCCAACGCCGAGGCCTGCGACGTCGCCAAGAAGATGATCGACACCATCGTGTTCGTCCCCCAGGTGGGCGAGCTGTACTACGGCAAGGTGGTCCGCATCCTCCAGTTCGGCGCTTTTGTGGAGCTGGCTCCCGGTAAGGACGGTATGGTCCACATCTCCAAGCTGGCCGATCACCGAGTGGAGAAGGTGGAGGACGTGGTCAACATCGGTGATATGATCTGGGTCAAGGTCACTGAGATCGATGACAAGGGCCGCGTCAACCTGAGCTATAAGGACGCTGTCAAGGAGATCAAGGCCAAGAAGGCCGCCGGTGAGAGTGTCAAGTAAATACAGAGCCTGACCCCGCTTCCGGCGGGGAGCGGCGGGTCCCCCCCGGCCAGCGGGCCGGGGGGACCCGCATTTTTTATGCGGGGAGGCAGGAGCGGGAGCATGGAAGGGAAGGGACATTCTGTTACAAAAATTTCATTGCTTTTTCCGGTGTGATTGAGTATAATCAACCCAAGAGCGGAGATCAGGCGCCCTTGTGACGCCAATACACTTTTTTGGAGGTAACACAGAATGAAAGAAGTCTATGTTGTCAACTGCTGCCGTACCGCCATTGGCTCCTTTGGCGGAAGCCTGAAGGACACCCCCGCCGCAGAGATGGGTGCCGTTGTCATCAAGGAAGCTCTGAACCGCGCTGGTGTGAAGCCTGAGAACGTGGATGAGGTCATGTTTGGCTGCATCCTGACCGCTGGCCTGGGCCAGAACCCCGCCCGCCAGGCCGCGCTGAAGGCCGGTGTGCCCATCAGCGTGCCCGCTTACACTGTGGGCATGGTGTGCGGCTCCGGCATGAAGTCCGTGATCGAGGGCGCCCGCGCCATCCTCACCGGCGACGCCAACATCGTGGTGGCCGGCGGCACTGAGAATATGTCCGCCGCCCCCTATGCCATCCCCGCCGCCCGCTGGGGCGCCCGCATGGGTGACAATAAGATGGTGGACACCATGATCAAGGACGGCCTGTGGGACGCCTATAACAACTACCACATGGGCACCACCGCCGAGAACATCTGCGACGTGTGGGGCATCACCCGTGAGGAGCTGGACGAGTTCGCCGCCTCCTCCCAGAACAAGGCTGAGGCCGCTCTGAACTCCGGCCGCTTCAACGACGAGATCGTCCCCGTGATGATCAAGAAGAAGAAGGAGATGGTGGAGTTCAAGGTGGACGAGTTCCCCCGCGCCGGCGTGACCGCCGAGGGCATCTCCAAGCTGCGCGGCGCTTTCCCCGTGGGTCCTGAGGGCGTTGAGGAGACCATCGAGCATACCTTCCCTGTCACCAAGGTCCATGAGGCCGACGCCAAGAAGCACGTCCAGCGCGTCACTGCCGCCAACGCCTCCGGCATCAACGACGGCGCTGCCGCCATCATCCTGGCCTCTGGCGAGGCCGTGGAGAAGTACGGCCTGAAGCCCATGGCCAAGCTGGTCAGCTGGGGCCAGGGCGGCGTGGACCCCAAGATCATGGGTGTGGGCCCCGTGCCCGCCTCCCGTCAGGCCATGGAGAAGGCCGGCCTGAAGATCGAGGACATGGACCTGGTGGAGGCCAACGAGGCTTTCGCTGCCCAGTCCATCGCCGTGGCCCGTGAGCTGGGCTTCGATATGAGCAAGGTCAACGTCAACGGCGGCGCCATCGCCCTGGGCCACCCCGTGGGCGCTTCCGGCGCGCGCATCATCGTCACCCTGCTCCACGAGATGGCCAAGCGCCCCGAGGCCAAGAAGGGTCTGGCGACTCTGTGCATCGGCGGCGGCATGGGCGTTGCCACCATCTTCGAGAAGTGCTGAACCTGATCTGCTGAACTGGTTCCCGCCCCCTGCGTCACCGCAGGGGGCGGGTTTTTTGTCGCCTGTGGGACGTTCCGGGGAACAATCCACAGAATGCGGCAGAATTGTGGAAAACTTTTGGGCCTGTCCTTCTAAGCTGTCCCTCCGCCGCATACAGTGGGGGAGAGGCACACAGGATAAGGAGGGACCGGCATGAGGGAGAGACGGCGGGGACGGGACAGGCTCCGGGTGCTCCGGCGGGGCGTGGGTCTGGGGTTGGCGCTGGTGACCGTCTGGGGCGTGGGGCTGACGGCGGACCTGTCCGGCGTGGGGGAGGCGGTGCGGGCGTGGTCCGCTGACTCCCAGGCGGTGGTGGGTCTGCTGGCGGAGCAGCTGGGTCAGGTCCCGGAGGAGACTGCCCTGGCGGGGATGGACGGCCTGGGCCGGCTGATGGTGGAGCAGTCCGCCCTGCTGTCCGCCGGGCTGGAGGCGGTGGATGCCCTCCGGCAGGAGCAGGAGGGTGTGGAGAGCACGCCCCCCACGGAGGAGCCTCCGGAGGTGGAGGACAACGATGACCAGACGGCCCCCCAGCTCCAGCCGCCGGCGGAGCCGGATGACGTCCGGGAGATGACCGGCGTGGGCCGGGAGGGAGGACAGTATTTCAGCCAGAACGGGGTCTATCTGTATGACCGGACCAACAAGGGGCTGGATCCCTCAGTATTTGACGCGGGGGCGGTCCACTTTGGGCTGGGGGAGGGGCCCCAGATCCTGATCCTCCACAGCCACGGCAGTGAGGCCTACTCCCAAAACGACGGGGACCTCTACCAGGAGAGCGACGCCTACCGCACCACCGACTGCACCCACAACGTGGTCCGCGTGGGGGAGGCCATGGCGGAGGTGTTCCGCAGCCAGGGCCTCCAGGTGATCCACGACACCAATCTATATGACTACCCCGCCTATAACGGCTCGTACGACCGCTCCAAGGCGGCGGTGCGGGACTGGCTGGCCAAGTATCCCACCATCCGGATCATCCTGGACGTCCACCGGGACGCCCTGGTGGGCAGCGACGGCTCCATCTATAAGCTGGTCACCCAGGAGAATGGGAAAAAGACCGCCCAGGTCATGCTGGTGGTGGGCACCGACGGCGGCGGGGCGCAGCACCCGTACTGGATCGACAATCTGGCCCTGGCCGTCCGGTTCCAGCAGGAGCTGGTCTCCGACTATGTGAGTCTGGCACGGCCCATCGTGCTGCGCAACAGCAGCTATAACCAGCAGCTATCGCCCGGCTACCTGCTGGTGGAGGTGGGGGGGCACGGGAATACCCTCACCGAGGCGGTGGACGGAGCCCGCCTCTTTGCCCAGAGCGTCAGCCAGGTGCTGAACACCATGTGGGTGAAATAGCGCAGGAAAATGACAGGTCCCGGGACGCTGCTCCAAAGCGCCCGGGACCTGTCACTGAAAAAGAGGATTAAAATGAAACGAACTTGTCTCTTGCAAGTTTTATCCTATCAAAGAGTTGTTACAAAAGGAACGAAAAAGTATTACATAACCTTTAAATTTTCCAGGGACGGGACCGCTGTCCTGCTGTAACTTGGAGGGGCCCGCCCTTGACGCAGAGGAGAAAACCGGGTAAACTGGGGAAAGATCCGACCAACACCTACCCCCTATCCCGCGGGACAGGGGGCATTGGTGCGTTTTGGTTTCCATATCATGGAATATATCGGTACGAGGAGTGATATTTGATGGAGATACTCCGCTCTGTTTTGCGGGAGCTGCCGGAATTTCAGCAGCTGCTGGCGGCGCTGGACAGCGGACAGTCCCCGGCGGCGGTGTCCGGCCTGGCGGCGGTCCACCGGGCCCACTTCGCCGCCTGCCTGGGGCAGGAAAGCGGCCGCCCGGTGGTGGTGGTGTGTGCCGACGAGGGGGAGGCGGAGCGGATGGCCCGGGACCTGTCCTTCCTCACCGGAGGGGAGGTTCCTGTGCTGGCCGCCCGCTCCTTCCTGTTCCACAACATCGCCACGGTCTCCCGCCAGTGGGAGCACCGGCGGCTCCGCCTCCTCTACCGCCTGACCCGGGGGGAGGTCCCCTGCCTGGTGGCCACCGTGGAGGCCCTGCTCCAGCGCACCCTTCCGCCGGAGGCGCTGGAACGTGCCTGCGCTGCCCTGGCGGTGGGGCAGACCGCCGACCTGGAGGAACTGACCGCACATCTGACGGAGGCGGGCTATGTCCGCTGTGAACAGGTGGAGGGGCCGGGACAGTTCGCCCTCCGGGGCGGCATCCTGGATGTGTACTCCCCGGCCATGGAGGCCCCGGTGCGGGCCGAGTTTTTCGGAGACGAGGTGGACGCCCTGGGGATCTTTGACCCGGTGACCCAGCGGCGGACGGCCAATGTGGAGCAGGCCGTGCTCCTCCCCGCGGCGGAGACCCTGCCCCACCTGGCCCCCGGCGGCCTGGCCGGACTGCTGAAGCAGCTGGACCAGCGCTCCGCCGCCGCCGTCCGGGACGGCCTGGAGGAGCTGGCGGCCACCCTCCGGCAGGACCGGGAGGCCCTGGAGGAGGGGCGGTCCTTCCCGGCAGCCGACCGGTATCTCCCCCTAATCTATCCGGAGCTGGCCACCGCGGCAGACTATCTCCCCTATGACGCCTGCGTCCTCTTCTCGGAGAGCAGCCGGGTGGGGGAGCGGGCCAAGACCTGGCAGTGGCAGCTGGAGGAGGACGTCAAGACCCTGCTGGAGCGGGGCGAGCTGGATGGGGCCTGCGGGGCGCTGTCCCGCTCCTATGACCAGCTGTGCCGCAGGCTGGAGGACTTCCCCTTTGCGTATCTGGATTCCTTCGCCCTGTCCGCCTATCCGGCGGCTCCCCGGTGTGTGCTGTCCCTGATGGCCAAGCAGCTGCCCTCCTTCGGGGCCAGCCTGGAGACTGCGGTGCAGGACCTGAGCCACTATCAGAGCGCCGGGTTTTCCGTCCTGGTGCTGGTGTCCAGCGAGCAGCGGGCCCTGAACCTCCAGACCCTCCTCCGGGAGCAGAAGGTAAAAGCCGGGGTGGACTTCGCCCTGAAGGCCCTGCCCCGGCCGGGGCAGATCCTCCTCACTGTGGGGGGGCTGTCCGGGGGGATGGAGTACCCCGGGCTGAAGCTGGCAGTCATCACCGAGGGCCAGTCCGGCGGCGTTCGAAAGCGGCCCCGCCCGGTCAAAAAGGAGGCCACCAACCGGCAGAAGCTGAAGTCCTATGCGGATCTGTCCCCCGGGGACCTGGTGGTCCACGAGCACCACGGAGTGGGCCGGTATGTGGGGATGGTGAAGATGCCCGCCGACGGCATCGAGAAGGACTATGTAAAGATCGCCTACGCCGGGACGGATGTGCTGTATGTCCCCGCCACCCAGCTGGACCTGGTCTCCAAGTATATCGGCGGCGGCGAGGACGCCCAGGAGACGAAAAAGCTGTCCAAGCTGGGGGGGACGGACTGGGAGCGGGCCAAGACCAAGGCGAAAAAGGCGGTGGCCGACCTGGCCAAGGGGCTGATCCAGCTGTACGCCCAGCGCCAGCGTCAGCCTGGCTTTGCTTTTTCGCCGGACTCTCCATGGCAGCGGGAGTTTGAGGAGCAGTTTGAATACTCCGAGACCGACGACCAGCTGCGGTGCATCGGGGAGATCAAGCGGGACATGGAGCGCCCTGTGCCCATGGACCGGCTTCTGTGCGGCGACGTGGGGTACGGCAAGACGGAGGTGGCCTTCCGGGCCATGATGAAATGCGTGCTGGACGGCAAGCAGGCCGCCATCCTGGTGCCCACCACCGTCCTGGCCCGGCAGCACTATCTCACCGCCCTGCGCCGCTTTGCCAAGTATCCGGTGAACATCGACGTAGTCTCCCGCTTCCGCACCCCCGCCCAGATGAAGGAGACCCTGCGCCGGGTGGAGGAGGGGCGGGTGGACATCCTGATCGGCACCCACCGCCTGTTCAACAAAGATGTGCGGTTCAAGGACCTGGGCCTGCTGGTGGTGGACGAGGAGCAGCGCTTCGGCGTCCAGCACAAGGAGAAGCTGAAGGAGCGCTTTGCCCAGGTGGATGTGCTCACCCTGTCCGCCACCCCCATTCCACGCACCCTGAACATGGCCATGTCGGGCATCCGGGATATGTCCACCCTGGAGGAGCCGCCCGCCGACCGCCTGCCGGTGCAGACCTATGTGCTGGAGCACAACTGGCCGGTGCTGGCCGACGCCATGCGCCGGGAGCTGGAGCGGGGCGGACAGGTGTACTACCTCCACAACCGGGTGGAGACCATTGACCGCACCGCCGCCCGCATCGGACAGATGCTGGGGGAGGACGCGGCGGTGGGGGTGGCCCACGGCAAGATGAGCCAGGAGGCCATCGACGATGTGATGAGCCGCATGACCGACGGGGAGCTGAACGTGCTGGTGTGCACAACCATCATTGAGACGGGCATCGACCTGCCCAACGCCAACACCCTCATCATCGAGGACGCCGACCATCTGGGCCTGGCCCAGCTCCACCAGATCCGGGGCCGGGTGGGCCGGTCCAACCGCCGGGCCTTCGCCTATCTCACCTACCGCCGGGGGAAGGTGCTCACCGAGGTGGCAGCTAAGCGCCTGTCGGCCATCCGGGAATTTGCGGAGTTCGGCTCCGGCTTCAAGATCGCCATGCGGGATCTGGAGATCCGGGGCGCGGGCAACGTGCTGGGCCCGGAGCAGAGCGGCTTCATGCTGTCGGTGGGCTATGATATGTATTTGAAGCTGCTGGAGGAGGCGGTGCTCACTCAGCAGGGCCAGCCAGTTCCCAAGCGCACCGAGTGCGCCGCCGATCTGGCGGTGGCCGCTTCCATCCCGGACCGGTATGTCCCCGCGCCGGAGCAGCGGATGGACCTGTACCGGCGCATTGCCGCCATCCGCAGTGAGGAGGAGGCGGATGACCTGGTGGATGAGCTCATCGACCGCTATGGCGAGCCGCCCCGGACGGTGAACAACCTGATCTCCGTGGCCCTGCTCCGGGCGGCGGCGGCAGAGGCGGACATCACCGACATCGCCCAGAAGAACGGGCAGCTGATCTTTACCCTGGAGCAGTTCCGGCTGGAGCCCTTCTCCCTGCTGTGCGGCGGGGAGCGCTATCGGAACCGCCTGCTCCTCATCCCGGGGGACGTGCCCCGGTTTACCCTCCGCCTGCGGAAGGGGGACGACCCGCTCCGCTGTGCCCAGAACCTGGTGGAGGACTATGCCCGGGCCTACGGGGAGGCAGACTGAGAAAAAGTTCCACAATTTCGGGCCGGCGTGTGGAAAAACGCCCGCCCTGCGGGAAAGAGGAGGCTGTACCCATGGATCATAAGGACTATATGCGGCGGGCGCTGGAGCTGGCTGCCCAGGCCGGGGAGGAGGGCGACGTGCCCGTGGGCTGCGTCATCGTCCGGGACGGGGCGATCGTGGGGGAGGGGCGCAACCGCCGGGAGGAGAACGGCGACGCCACCGCCCACGCGGAGCTGGAGGCCATCCGGGACGCCTGCCGCCGCCTGGGCAGCTGGCGGCTCCACCGGTGTACCATGTACGTCACCCTGGAGCCCTGCCCCATGTGTGCCGGAGGGATCATCAACGCCCGGGTGGATACGGTGCGCTATGGGACCCGGGACGACAAGGCGGGGGCCTGCGGCTCGGTGCTCAACCTGTTTGAGGAGCGCTTCAACCACCATCCCCGGCTGTACCGCGGCCCGCTGGAGCGCGAGTGCCAGGAGATCCTTCAGGACTTTTTCCAGGGCCTGCGGGAGGACGGGGCCGGGGAGAATGGATAAAGGAAAATGTTTAATCCTTTTGTAACAACTTGCGCTGGTTTTATTCATAAAAATCGGGTATCCTAAGGATGCAAGGCAAGAGCACAACTCTTTTTCATCTGAATCCTCCATCCTTTTTAGAACGCAGCCGGGAAAACCGGCTGCGTTCTCCTTTGTCCCGGAGCAGGGTAAAAAAGTGCGCCCCTGGGGGCGCACGGAGGGTTAGACCAGCAGATCGTAGATCAGGCGGACGGTAAGGATGGTCAGCACCACAAAGAACATGGGGCGGATGACCTTGGCCCCGCCCCGAAGGGCCAGGCCGGAGCCCACATACCCCCCGGCCAGGCCGCACAGGGCGGCGGGGATGCCCACGGCCCAGACCACCTCGCCCGCCAGGGCAAAGGTGACCAGGGAGGCGGCGTTGGAGGCGGCGTTGGCCGCCTTGGTGTTGCCGGAGGCGGTAAGCAGATCGAACTTGCAGAGGCTGGTATAGGCCAGCATGAGGAAGGTGCCCGCTCCGGGACCGAAAAATCCATCGTAGCACCCAATCGCCAGGCCGATGCCCAGGGAGAGCAGGGAGAGGCGGAGGGGAGAGAACTGGCCGGAGCGGTCCTCCGTCCCGAAGTCCCGCTTCAAAAGGAGAAATACGGCCATCACCGGGACAATGACCAGCATGATGTAATAGAGGAAGCGATCCGGCAGGATGAGGTTCAGCTGTGCGCCCGCCCAGGCCCCAACCAGGGCCCCGGCCGCGCCCCAGGCGGCGCTGGGCATCCGGATCTCCCCCCGGCGCCAGAAGCGGTAGGCGGAGAGCAGGGTGCCCCATACGTTGCCGCATTTGTTGGTGGCGGAGGCCGCATGGGGGTCCAGTCCGGCCAGCAGATAGGCGGGGAGGGTGATCAGCCCGCCGCCGCCGGCCACCGCGTCCACGATGCCCCCCAGGAATACCAGGGGACACACAATCAGCAGGATGTGCAGCAGATCATTCCATTCCATTGATAACGCCCTCCTATTTGTGCGGGAGCAGATAAAATGCGTCCGGCAGGCCGGACGCGGACAGGAAATGTGGTGAGTTTTATTATTCTATCATACCAGAGGTGGAAAAGCTACCCGCTATTTCCACAAAATCCGGCGGAAACTCTCGTGGAACTCTTCGGCTCAAAAGCCTTGACGGTGTCCGGTGGGTTGCGTAAAATAAAAAGGAATGAATTTGCACAGGATCTGCAACGATAAGATAAGGAGTGAGGGCATGGCCAGACAGGGGTTCGATAACGACCAGTATCTGAAGCTCCAGTCCCAGCACATTCGGGAGCGTATCGCCCAGTTCGGGGGCAAGCTGTACCTGGAATTTGGAGGCAAGCTGTTTGATGATTTCCACGCCAGCCGGGTGCTGCCCGGGTTTGAGCCGGACAGCAAGATCCGGATGCTGGCACAGATGAAGGACAGCGCGGAGGTCATCATCGCCATCAATGCCGCCGACATTGAGAAGAACAAGGTGCGGGGGGACCTGGGCATCACATACGACAGCGACGTCCTCCGCCTCATTGACGCGTTCCGCTCCATGGAGCTGTATGTGGGCAGTGTGGTAGTCACCCAGTATTCCGGGCAGCCCGCCGCCGACGCTTTCCAGGCCCGGCTGGAGCAGCTGGGGGTCCGGGTGTACCGCCACTACCCCATCGCGGGCTATCCCCACAACATTGCCCATATCGTCTCGGACGAGGGGTTTGGGAAGAACCAGTATATCGAGACCAGCCGCCCCCTGGTGGTGGTCACCGCCCCCGGCCCCGGCAGCGGCAAGATGGCCACCTGTCTCTCCCAGCTCTACCACGAGTACAAGCGGGGGGTGGCCGCCGGCTACGCCAAGTTTGAGACCTTCCCCATCTGGAACCTGCCCCTCAAGCACCCGGTGAACCTGGCGTATGAGGCGGCCACGGCGGATCTGGACGACGTGAATATGATCGACCCGTTCCATCTGGAGGCTTACGGCAAGACGGCGGTGAACTACAACCGGGATGTGGAAATCTTCCCCGTGCTCAACGCCATCTTCAAAAAGATTCAGGGAACGTCTCCCTACCAGTCCCCCACGGACATGGGCGTGAACATGGCGGGCAACTGCATCGTGGATGATGCGGCCTGCTGCGCCGCCAGCCGTCTGGAGATCCTGCGCCGGTACTACACGGCCTGCGTGGAGCGGCTCCAGGGCAAGTGTGACGATGAGACGGTGCGCAAGCTGGAGCTGGTGATGAATCAGGCGGAGGTGACGCCGGATATCTGTCCGGCGGTGTCCGCGGCCCTGTTGAAGGCGGAGACCACGGGAGGCCCTGCCGGTGCCATGGTCCTGCCCGACGGCCGGGTGGTGACGGGCAAGACCTCCGACACTCTGGGCGCCGCTTCGGCGCTGCTGCTCAACGCCATGAAGGCACTGGGCGGCATCGATGATCACTTTGAGCTGATCTCCGCCCAGGTTCTGGAGCCGGTATGCCGCCTGAAGACCCAGTATCTGGGCCATAAGAACCCCCGGCTGCACACCGACGAGGTCCTCATGGCACTGACCATTTCCGCGCTGACCAACCCCCTGGCGGAGCTGGCCCAGCAGCAGCTGCCCAAGCTCCGGGGCTGTGACGCGCATTTCAGCGTGGTGCTCAGCGAGGTGGACGAAAATCTCCTGCGGCGGTTGGGCATCAATGTCAGCTGCGAGGCCCGGTACGAGACCAAGAAGCTCTATCACAAGTAACCGGCGGACTGCCGGGACAGGCAGTTCCATGAAAAAACGCGCACAGACGGCATGGTCTGTGCGCGCTTTTTTTGATGCGGCCGCATAGGCGGTTCCCGCCGAACCGGATCATTGCTCCAGCGGTTTTGCGGGACAGGGAAGGAGTACACCGCTTTTTGTGTGCGGTGTGGTTTTATCCGCCCACAAATTGCAGGCGATATTCCGTCAGATCGTATTGCTGGGCAAAAAAGCCGGTGAGAATCTGACGGGCATTATCCCGTGCTGCGTCCAAAAGACCGTGGGAGATGGCGTCTTCCTCCGCACGCGCCTTCAGATCTGCCAGGGCGGCATTGTTTTCCTCCAGGGTGATGGGGCGAAAAAGACTCTCATCCTCATGGTATACTTTCAGGGAATCCAGATCAATTTCGCTGCTCAGAACCTGAATTTCCGGCAGAGTGATCCGAATGGTGCCGTTTTCTTCCTGCCAGGTGATGTCCGCAAAATTCAGCCCGGCTTTGATGACCACATCATAGCTGTAGATATACTTGCTCTGGGTAAAGGGAATGCTTACACCGAATAACTCACGGGAAGCCTCCGTGACTTCCACCTCCGTGCAGTAGGCGGACTGCGTGGCCAGTTCTCCGATGTCCTCGAATCCAAGCGTGGTGGTTTTTCCGTCGGCGGAGAGGACGCTTTTCGCGCCCAGAACCACCGCTGCGGCCAGCAGCAGGACGACCAGAATCCCCAGAATGTGGGGGAAGAACTGCCAGCAGAGCAGAGTCGGTATCCAGTTGTGCTGCTTTGGTTTGGTTCCTGCGGGTTTCTCACTTGGCTCCATGGAAATGCCTCCTTACGGCGGATTACAGAATGTACAAGAATGCTCCGCACCGTTTCAATACAACCAGTATATCGAAAAAAATCGAATTTTGCGAGAGGCCTGGGCAATTTTGGATGGATCTCGATACGGGATTTACCGCGGCGGAAAACTATGGTATAGTGAAATGCAAACTTTTGTAGTTGGTCTGCGCCCAGGCGCGCACCGGAAAGGAACACGATGGACTCTATCATACAACGTATTGCACAGGAACTGGATCAAAAACCGGAGTATGTGGAAAATGTGGTGCGGCTGTTGGACGAGGGAAATACGATTCCCTTCATTGCCCGCTACCGTAAGGAGCTTCACGGTGCCATGGATGATACGTCCCTGCGGACCCTGGAAGAGCGCTTGAGCTATCTGCGGGGCCTGCAGGAGCGGCGGGAGGCTGTGAAATCCGCCATTGAGGCCCAGGGAAAACTCACGGAGGAGCTTGCCCGCGCCATTGACGAAGCCGCCACACTGGCGGAGGTGGAGGACCTGTACCGGCCCTATAAGCAAAAGCGCCGCACCCGGGCGACGGTTGCCCGGGAGAAGGGGCTGGCGCCTCTGGCCGAGGTGCTCTTTGCCCAGGGACCGGACTGTCCGGACCCGCTGACAGAGGCGGCACAGTACGTAGACCCGGACAAGGGGGTAGAGACGGCCCAAGAGGCTCTGGCCGGGGCGTCGGACATTGTGGCCGAGCAGATCAGCGACGACGCCTCCCTGCGTGCCCGTCTGCGGACGCTGCTGGAAAAGAACGGACGATTGACCAGCACCGCCGCCACGGAGGAGGATACGGTCTACCGGCTCTACTATGATTTCTCCCAGCCCATCTCCCGGCTTCAGGGGCATCAGATCCTGGCCATCAACCGGGGCGAAAAGGAGGAAGCGCTCAAGGTCAGCGTGGAGCTGGACCGGGAATTGGCCCTGCGGACGGTCCGCCGGCAGGTGGTAGTGCCGGGCAGCGCGGCCATGGAGTTTGTCAAGGCCGCGGCGGAGGACGCCTATGACCGGCTGCTTTTCCCCTCTTTGGAGCGGGAGGCCCGCTCCGCCCTGACGGAGACGGCCAGCGAGGGCGCCATCGGCCAGTTCGCACTGAACCTGCGGCCCCTGCTGATGCAGCCGCCGGTTAAGGGCAAGGTCACCATGGGGCTGGACCCGGGTTACCGGATGGGCTGCAAGGTGGCGGTGGTGGACGGCACCGGCAAGGTGCTGGATACCGCTGTGGTCTACCTCACACAGGGAGAGCGGAAGCGGGAAGAGGCCATTGCCGCCCTGGCCCGGCTCATTGAAAAGCACAGTGTGGAGCACATTGCCATCGGCAACGGTACCGCCAGCCGGGAGACGGAGCAGATGGCGGTGGAGCTGATCCGCCGGGTGGCGGCCAAGGGACACCGGGTCAGCTATATGATCGTCTCCGAGGCAGGCGCCTCGGTCTATTCCGCCAGTCCCCTGGCGGCGGAGG
>ERZ1673736.741-NODE-741-length-48919-cov-6.012340_pt1 | contig 48919 bp, 41 predicted proteins | sample MGYA00580212_ERZ1673736 | MGnify/ENA primary metagenome ERZ1673736 (study PRJEB41218, sample SAMN15661752) | gut metagenome | host: Homo sapiens | place: Canada: London | collected 2015-08-20/2019-03-30 | study: EMG produced TPA metagenomics assembly of...
CTGTATCTGGCTGCGCTGGTGTATCTGGCTCTGTTGGCTGCGTTGGTGCCGGCTTGGGCTGTGTCGGCTGCGTTGGTGCCGGCTTTGGCTGCGTTGGTGCCGGCTTTGGCTGCGTCGGCTGCGGCTTGGGCTGTGTCGGCTGCGGTTTTGGCTGTGTCGGCTGCGGCTTTGGCTGTGTCGGTGCCGGTGACGTAGTTGGCTGTGTTTGCGCTGCCGTTGTAGTTGTCGTTGTCTCCTCTGCAGTAGTTGCCTTTGTTTTTTCTTCAGTCGTTTTTTCTTCTGTTGTTTCAGCCTCAGTACTTGTTTCTGCCTCAGAAGAAGTTTCCTCTTTTGTACTTGTCTTTTCCTCTGTAGAAGTCTCTTCCTCTGTTGTCTCCTGCGCAGTGCTTGTCTGCTCCTCAGTTGTCTGAACAATTGTCTGTGGAAGCTTCTTTTTATCCTGCTTTGTTGCAGTAAGCATCTTTGCTGTCGCAATGCCCACAACCACAATACCAGCAAGACAAATTAAAATCATTCCTCCAAGGATTTTATTTGCAATTGACTTTTTCTTTACCGGCTTCTCATCTGATTGGTCTGAAAAATAGGCTTCATTATTTTCATTATCATATGGACCACTTTCCGCCTCATATCCATCATCATACTGTTCTTCCTCGTAAGAACCATCATCGTACTCATCATCCTGATAAGTATCATCATATTGTTCCTCCTCGTAAGAACCATCATCCTGATAATCACTATCATCGTACTCATCTGATGACAGCTCATCATACTCCTGTAAATCTCTGCGCTTAAAAACAGTGCCTACGCTAGTTGCCACCAGACTCTTGCCGCAAATCGGGCATACTCTGGTTCCTTCCTCAAGCTTCGCACCACATTTTGGACATATCATCCTCTAATTCCTTTCTGATTATCCTTATTTTGTAATTTCTGCAAATTCATCAGCTTTTCACTGTTCCAGCTGATTTAATGCATTCTCCACGCGTGCATAGCATGCCTGCACACCTGGCCACATAACCTTTGCCTGCTCCATATCACCCGCTCTTAAAGCCTCTGTGATATCATAGCTTACTTCAAACAACGACTTAAAACCCAGGTTTGCACAAATTCCTTTAAGTGTATGTGCCGCACGAAATGCAGTCTCAACGTCACCTGCATCCATCGCCTGTGTTAACTGGCTCATGCTTGGATCCTTCTTAAACATTAATGCGAATTTTTGTATTCTTGCTTCGTTCATGAGGCGCTTGAGAACGTCTTCATAATCTCCACCCATCGCCTCATAGCACTCTTTTATTGTCATGCTCTCTCCAATCTATTTATGTAACTATAGTTTCCATTTTCATTTTGTATTCTACTCTATCATTTATAAAATTTCAACCTGTTTTCGTTGCTTCCTACAAATAATTAAGTTTCAACAATTTTACTTGGATTATCTCTCATAATACGACTTGTGTAAAGTCGCCCCATACGCTTCTTTAAATATTCACAGCACTCCTCCATATGAGAGGCACGTCCCCTCAAATTGTGGGCATCGCTTGCAACATAATGAAGCATATCCTCCTGCATTAGCTTTTTACAAAAACGCTGTGCACTAAGTCCATTTCTTCCAATCACAGCATCTGCATTGACCTGCATCTCGCACCCCATTTCGATAAGATCTGCGATAAAATCAAAATCTTTTCTCAGCGCACGATAACGCTCAATATGGGCAATAATCGGATAATAACCTGCTGTCAAAAGAGCATCAGCTCGTTCTTTTATAAACGCTCTTGTACTGCTACTTGAAAACTCCGTAAGCACATAGCGTGAATTTGCAAGTGTTGGACGAAGATCTCCATCTAATGTCTCTACCATCTCCATATTGGCATGAAACTCACAGCCCAAATACAGACGGATATTCCTATTTCTTGTTTCATCAACAAGCATATCATACGCGCTCCAAATATCTTCCATATCAGGTTCAAACATTTCTTTTCGAAAATGTGGTGTCAAAATAATTGTCTCAACACCAGCGTCTATTTCCTTTTCAATCATTGAAAGGGCCATGTCCATATCCTTCGCTCCATCGTCCACCCCTGGCAGAATATGGCAGTGAATATCGTACAAATCTCTCATAAATCACTTTCCTTATCTATTGCTTTCCCTTACATTTCAACGTTATTCTAGCATTTGTTAAGTGCCCTTGTCAACCGCTGAAAATCAGAAGAAATCATTCTTATAAAAGGGTCGGAATAAGGTGATAAATGTGCCAAAAGTGATTGTTTTTTACACATGACTTTTGTATAATAATGCTGTAATTTGAGACTGGCAAAAATCGGCAGGCCAAATAATAAAAACAAATGAATGGAGGTTTCATTATGTTAGTAAACACAAAAGCGAGAGTCGGTGTATTTTCTATCGCATTAGGCGCATACCTTCCGCAGTTCCCATCATTAGTACCGGAGTTCGAGTCACAGTATGCAGCATTCAAAAAAACTCTTCCAGATACCGTAGAGGTTATTGACGGCGGAATGGTTACCACAAAGGAGCAGGCTATGGAAGCCGGAGATAAGTTCCGTGCAGCAGATGTTGATCTGGTATTTCTCCAGATGCTGACCTACGCTACCTCCTACAACATGCTTCCGGCAATCCGTGATCTTGATGTTCCGGTTGTTTTAGTAAATGTTCAGAAGTTAAAGGCATTAGATTATGAGCATACCGATATCGCATCCTGGCTTGGTGAAGGCTATGCATGCGGCGCTGTAGGTGAGGCAGTTGCAGACCTTGAAAGAGCCGGAAAAAGACATGCTGTTATCACTGGTGTTGTTGAGGGCGGTGATCCTGGTGTTCAGGCAGAAATCGAAGACTGGTGTAAAGCAGCTCAGGTAAGAAGAAGATTCCGTGACACAAATATTGCACAGATTGGAAGACCATATCCTGGTATGATGGATCTTTACATTGATGAGACAAATCTGTATAACAGAATGTTCTTATACACAAAGCAGTTTGACTGGGAAAAAATGTGGGCTATCGCAGATGATATTACTGACGAGGATGCGATCCGCGCAAAGGCTCAGGATATTCTGGATACCTTCGAGATTGAGGGCGGCGGCACCATCGAGAAGGTTTGGGATATGGCAAAATATGTTGTTGCTTTTGAGAAATGGGTTAAGGATGAGCACCTTGGACTGATCGCATCTCACTATGACGGATTTGCACAGGGCAAGGCTGGTGTTCTTGACAGTATGCTTATTCCGGCATTCTCTATGTTAATCAAGCAGGGAACTGCATGTGCCGTAGAGGGTGACATGAAGGTTGCCATGGCAATGAGTATCTTAAAAACAATTTCTGGAACAGGACAGCTTTCTGAAATGTACTCCATCGACTTTAACGATGACATCTGTATCATTGGTCACTCTGGAAGCGGCGATGCTGATATCTCTGCAAAGAAGCCAACCATGAAGATCGTTAAGGTATTCCACGGAAAGACAGGCGGCGGCTATCTGACACAGTTCTATCCACATACTGGTCCTGTTACCTACCTGGCAATCACACAAGATGCTGATGGTCACTTCAAGTTTGTTGTAGCAGAAGGTGTAAATGAGGACGGACCGATCCTTTCCTTTGGTGATACTAACATGAGAACACGCTTCACCTGCGGTGCAAGAGAATTTGTAAATCGTTGGAGCGAAGCTGGCCCAACTCATCATATGGCAGCAGCAACTGGAAGACATATTGATACCATCTTGAAGGTAGCAAAGATCTTAAATGTTCCTGTTGAAATTGTAACTAGATAATTACAATTCAAAAATTTACACTTGCATTTTTTGCAATACAAGAATATAATGAAACCCGTAACGGGGAGCTTGCCATTCTGCAGGCTGAGAGTAGACAAAATGCGTCTTGACCCATAACCTGATTTGGATAATGCCAACGTAGGGATATACTATACGTGTTTTTCTTGTACAAAAAAACATGCGGATATGTCTTTTACAGGCATATCCGCATTTTTGGTATAGTGGAATTTTTTCTGCTATTCCTTATAAAAAGGAGCGAGAATATGCTGAAAGAATGTTTCGACAACGTAAGAAAATCAGTACCGCTTGTACACAACATCACAAACTATGTGACTGTCAATGATGTAGCCAATATCATTTTGGCATGCGGTGCAAGCCCAATCATGTCCGATGAACCAGATGATGTTACGGACATTACCTCCATATGCAGCAGCTTAAACCTCAACATTGGTACGCTGCATAAATCCAGCATTGAAGCAATGTATCTAGCTGGAAAAAGAGCAAACGAACTTGGTCATCCTATCCTTTTAGATCCAGTAGGTGCCGGTGCTTCTGCACTTCGCACAAATACTGCCGTTGGTCTTATGGAACAATTGCAGCTGACTGTAATCCGCGGAAACATCTCCGAAATCAAGACACTTGCCAATGGAAATGGCACAACAAAGGGTGTTGACGCTGATGTTACTGATAAAGTCACAGATGATACCTTGGATGAGGCTATTCTATTTGTTAAAAAATTCGCTGCGCAAAGCAAAGCAATTATCGCTGTTACCGGTGCTATTGATCTTGTCAGCGATGGTACACGCTGCTACGTGATTAGAAATGGCCGTCCAGAGATGGGACAGATTACTGGAACTGGCTGTCAGCTTTCTGGTCTTATGACCGCCTTTGTCGCTGCTAATCCATCTAATCAGCTTGACGCCGCTGCTGCTGCTGTCTGCGCAATGGGTCTTGCAGGTGAGATCGGCTACAGCCACATGAAAGACGGCGATGGCAACTCAACTTACAGAAACCGCATTATTGATGCTATTTACAACATGGACGGTGATTCATTAGAGAAGGGAGCTAAATATGAAGTGCGCTGATAAAGACCTTCTTTTATATGCTGTCACTGATCGCTACTGGCTTGGCGAGCGAACTCTTCACGATGTCGTTAAGGAAAGTCTTGACGGCGGCGTTACATTTGTACAGCTTCGCGAAAAGCATTTAGACCAGGCTCATTTTCTTGAGGAAGCCAAAGATTTAAAGATGCTTTGCAAATCATACAATGTTCCTTTCGTGATTAACGACAACGTTGATATAGCACTTGAGATGGATGCTGACGGCGTGCATGTCGGACAAAGCGATATGGAAGCTGGCGATGTGCGTGCCAAGCTTGGCCCTGACAAAATTATCGGCGTGTCAGCGCAGACTGTTGAACAGGCAGTTCTGGCAGAAAAACGCGGAGCTGATTATCTTGGTGTTGGCGCTGTTTTTCCTACCAGTTCCAAGGATGATGCAACAGAGGTCTCCTATGAGACATTAAAAGCTATCTGTCAGGCAGTCTCCATTCCCGTCATTGCAATTGGCGGCATTACAAAAGACAATGTGGCAGAATTATCTGACAGCGGCATCTGCGGAATTGCCGTTATCAGTGCCATTTATGGTCAAAAAAATATAAAGGATGCAGCTGCGAACCTTAAAATGGCAGTTAAAAAAATAATCGATTAACACTATTATGCGGTCTGTTGGGGGCACCACCTCAGATCGCACTACAAAACGTTAATGAAAAAGGAGAATTTTATTATGAAAACAGCATTAACGATCGCAGGAAGTGACTCCTGCGGAGGCGCCGGCATTCAGGCAGATATCAAAACAATGATGGCAAATGGCGTATACGCTATGAGCGCCATCACTGCTTTGACTGCACAAAATACAACCGGCGTGACTTCTATTTTAAATGCAGATTCTAAATTTTTAGGAGAAGAGCTTGACGCAGTTTTTACTGACATTTATCCAGATGCTGTAAAAATTGGTATGGTTTCAGAAAGTGATCTGATCCGCATAATTGCATCAAAGCTTCGTCAATACAATGCCAAAAACATTGTTGTAGATCCTGTTATGGTGGCTACAAGCGGCGCAAAGCTTATCAGCGACGATGCCATTGATACGCTAAAGCAGGAATTATTTTCACTTGCTGATGTGCTTACGCCAAATATTCCAGAGGCCGAGGTTCTGACTGGACGAACTATCTCTAATGCCGAGGAAATGATTGATGCAGCAAAGATGATTTCAGAAACATACAACTGCGCAGTATTATGCAAGGGTGGGCACACCATAAATGATGCCAACGATCTTTTATATGTAAACAATACTTATCGCTGGTTTTACGGAAAGCGTATTCAAAATCCTAATACACATGGCACTGGATGCACATTGTCCTCCGCAATCGCATCAAATCTTGCAAAGGGATTTGATCTCGAGACATCTGTATGCCGCGCAAAGGACTATATCTCTGGCGCATTATCTGCAATGCTTGACCTTGGAAAAGGAAGCGGTCCTATGGATCACGGCTTTGCAATCGATAATATTTACACAAAGGAGGCTGACATCTAATTATGGAAAAGAAAACTTCTCTATTTGAAAATGGTTTAATCTGGTTTGGTGCCGGTGTTTCGATTGCAGAAATTCTGACAGGTACCTACTTCGCTCCTCTTGGCATGGCAAAGGGTCTCGCTGCAATTTTAATTGGTCATGTAATTGGATGTGTTTTATTATTTTTATCAGGTGTTATTGGCGGAACACTTAGAAAAAGCGCAATGGAAACAGTAAAAGACAGTTTCGGCATTCATGGTGGTCAGCTATTCGCAATTTTAAATGTACTTCAGCTTGCCGGATGGACTGCAATTATGATTTATGACGGTGCACTGGCTGCACAGGGAATTTTCCAGGCTGGTCAATGGATCTGGTGTCTTTTGATTGGTGTTTTAATTATTGTCTGGATCCTGATTGGAATCACCAATCTTGGAAAATTCAATACAGTCGCAATGGCTGCCCTCTTTATTCTGACACTTATTTTAGCAAAAGTAATTTTCTTTAACGGATCTGCCTCTGTAGTTCAAGATGAAGCAATGTCATTTGGCGCTGCTGTAGAGCTTGCTGTCGCAATGCCTCTTTCATGGCTTCCGCTTATCAGTGACTACACACGCGAAGCAAAACAGCCAGTTAAAGCAACTGCTGTCAGCGCGATTGTATATGGTATCGTAAGCTGCTTTATGTATCTGATCGGTATGGGTGCTTCTATTTTTACTGGTGAGAGCGACATTGCTCAGATTATGGTAAAAGCCGGGCTTGGCGCTGCCGGTCTTCTGATTGTTGTATTTTCTACTGTAACAACAACATTTCTTGATGCCTACTCCGCAGGTATTTCAAGTGAATCTATTGTATCTGGAATAAAGGGAAATTATGTAGCTATTGCCATAACTATTATTGGAACTATCGCGGCTATTGTATACCCGATGGATGATATCACTAATTTCCTCTATCTGATCGGATCTGTTTTTGCTCCGATGATTGCTATTCAGATTGCAGATTTCTACATTTTAAAGAGAAAATCTTCTGATGAACTGTTTAAGTGGCGCAATCTGTTTATATGGCTGATTGGTTTTATCCTGTACCGTATTCTTATGCGTATAGATATCGTGTGCGGAAATACACTGCCTGATATGCTGATTACAATCGCACTTTGCCTTATTGCTGCAAAAATAGTAAAAGAAAAAAATTAAAATTTTAGGGAGGCAATTATGAATCGAAATTATAATGCACTCATTTTAAAATCAGTTAAAATCACTGCCGGCGCAATTTTAGCCATTTTTTTTGCCTCCTATCTAAACTTAAAGTACAGCGCTACAGCTGGCATTATCACAATTTTAAGCATTCAAAATACAAAAAAGGAAACCATACAGACTGCACTTGCAAGAGGCGAAGCCTTTTGCTGTGCACTGTTAGTTTCCTTTTTATGTTATAATTTTTTCGGCTATACAACGGCAGCTTTTGGCATCTATCTATTAATATTCACAACACTTTGCCTCATAATGAAGTGGTCATCAGCAATCGCCATGGATTCTGTTCTCATTACACATTTTTTAGCTGAAAAAACAATGAATATTCCAATGATTGCAAATGAGATCAGTCTGTTTTTAATCGGTGCTGGAATTGGAGTCCTTCTTAATCTTAGTCTTCGTCCAAAGGAAAATGAATGGAAAGATAAAATAGCCAAAGCAGATGAGTCCATTCGTGCCATTATCCAAAGAATGGCAGAACGTATCAGAACACTAGATCGTACAAATTACGATGGTTCTTGCTTTCTTTTGCTTGACAAACAGTTAAGTACTGCAAAAAGTCTTGCACTCACAAACATGGATAATACACTTGGCACGCCGTCATGCGCAGAACTTGACTATGTACAAATGCGCGAATTTCAAAGTCAGGTGCTTCGCCAAATATATAACAGCATTCAGATGATCGCATATCTTCCAGACCAGGCTCCAATCATAGCTAATTTTTTTGAAAGAATCAGTAAAGAATATGCAAAAACAAATGATGTGAAATCACTTCTTGATACACTTCATGAATTGATTCTTTCCATGAAAAATGAAAAACTCCCCACAAAACGTGAGGAGTTTGAAAGCCGAGCTGTTCTTTTCTATATTTTAAAGCAGCTTGAAGAATTTCTTATTTTAAAACGAAATTTTGTAGAGCGCTGGCACTAATTTTTACCATCTTGAATCAGCCATAACCGTTTTGCAGCCGTCTTTGCTTCGCTTCTTCGGCTTACATCAAGCTTTGTCAAAATATGGCTCACATGTGTTTTAACAGTTGGAAGCTTTATATCCATAATTTGCCCAATCTGTGCATTGCTTTTGTCTGCACAGATAAGACGAAGAATCTGAAGCTCTGTTGCTGTAAGTTCATTTTCCATTGACAGATGCGGCTGCAAAAAATCAGGATAAAATGATGCCTCTACTCTTACATCTTTTATCAGTCGCGCAAACCATTCATCATCATTTTTATACTCTGTCTGTTCAAGCAGTGAAAGCACTGCAGCTCCATATACACTTATAGTTCGTATAAAACCAAACTCCTGCGCCGTATCAAGCGCTGAATTTAATTTTTCCTTCCAAAGTGAATCCTTTTTTCTGTACAATGCAATCGCCTCTAGCACATTAATATGAATCCCATCTATATATCTTGAACACTCCCTACAATATGACTCCAATGGTGCGAGTGTCAAAAGTGCTGCATCTGGCATTCCGAGTGCAAGCTCTGCCATCGCCTGTGTAAGATATTGATAACGCTTTAAAACATTTAAATGAAGCGGATCTTTTGGTGCCTTCTCCCGATACCACACCTGTACACGCTCGAGATCATCCATATGAAGCCAAATACGGCAGAGTACTGCATCTATATTATGGAAGAAACGCGTATGACCATTTTCCTCAAAACGCTCTCGAATCATCTGTACTGTCCGAAGCGCATCCTCTGCACGTCCTAATGCAATCTGGCTGCGCGCCAATAAACCAACAATTGCAAACTCAATATCCGACGTTCCCTTTTTTTGTACCTCTCCAAGCTGAGAAACAAGCAAAAGAATACGCCCAGAAATATCCTCGCCCTTTTCAAATTTACTCTCTGCAATTGCACAGTCTGCCAGACCTACTCCGTCCTTTCCCAAAACAGCCTCTACTGGAATGCGCATTGTCTGATAAAGAAGATCATCTATTTTGCTCCACGGTGAAAAATCCTTACCTCCATTCATAATACTTGGAAGCGTGCTTGTCACTGAAAATGGCGGAAGTTTCACTTCTCTATTAGTAATCAATCTAAATACAGATGGAATAATCTGAATCATTTTGTCAGTTTTTCTCTGAGGAAGTGAAATATCCAGCCATGCAATTCGACTTTTGATCTGACGAAGCACAGCATCCTGCTTTTTACACTTTGCTGCAAATTGTTCCAGCTCATGATACCAGCGCTCCGAATTCTCATAATCTGTATTCAGCGCGCAAAGCATACTCATTCCCTGCATGAGTGACGGTGATTCTAAGATTTCTGACTCAGGCAAACTGCGGTAATATTTTTCCATCTCACTGTAATGTCCCATTCCAGGATGACTCTCTCCGTTTCGAATCAAAATTTCCGACACCTTTGAGTGATCTTTTCCTCTGCTATAACAATCAAGCGCCTTTTCATAATCTCCCTTCAACTCGTAATACATGCCGCCTCTCACAAGCACTGCATTTTTCTTTTGCGAACTATATTTGCGCTCAAGCTCCCATAAAAGAAAATCACGAAATTGCGGCCAAAAACGAAATTGACGAATCCCATCATAAAGAAGCATTGTTGTATTTTTCTGAATCCAGTCTAACAGTTCACTTGTATTCGGATCACCGCTGACCATTCTCGCAAGCTCATAATCAAAATTATCAAACGACGCCAATTCAAGCAGGAGACGGCGTATTGGCAAATCAAAGCGATGGTAAATTGCTGCTTCAAAATAAAGAAACACCTCATGATACGCTTCCTTTACAATATCCGAATCAAATGCACGCTGACTATCCGCACGATTCATACATTGAAGTGTAACAACAATGCCTAAAGGATGTCCAATTGACTCTTTAAGGATTTCATTAATTTCACTGTCTGTCAGCTTAATATTATATCCCAAAAACAATTGTCTAATATCATCTCTGTCAAACAAAAGATCTCTCGCGTCAATAACAATCATATCACCAGTATACTGAAACGCCCTAAGCACACCTGGCACAGAACCACGCGACAGCAGCACAAATTTTTTCTGCGGATTATCACGAATTAATTCATTTAATTTTTGTAGATCCTCATTCTCCTGAAATTGCTGAAGATCATCAATCATCACAATATCGCAATTTAATTTGATCTCTGGCAGCATTCCTTCTGACTCCAAGCCACTTATCAGTTCAAATTTTTTTCCGCGCAGAAGTTCAAAAGCCACCGTGGTTTTTCCAAATCCACATGGTGCACCAAAATACAAAATGCGTCCATGATCCATAAACTCATCAAATTTAGTTTTTATTGTCTTTTTTATAATCACATATCTATCCACAGAATCCTCCTCTCTTTTTAGTTAATAGTTACGGTTTTTATAGCCAACTTTAATTTAAATTATATCGTTTTTATAAAAAAAGTAAATCATCCTAAAGTATTAAAAATGACAAAAAGGCTGATCCACTTTCGCGAATCAGCCTCCTGGGTGTGTGTCAAATATGGGAAACCAGCGTAATTACTCTGCAAGCTCAGTAGAAATTTCCTCGGAAGGCTCCTCATAAGATGCAATGCTGGTGTAGTACAGCGAAGCAACATTTTTCACAACATCGCGAAGTGATACAAAGCTTTCAGGTGATGTAAACTCAGCAAATTCTCCATCAGTAATGGAAGCAATACCAAGCTGAACACCAATTGCATCCTCACCTTCTGCTGTTGCTGAAAGATCAAGCAGTACTGCAGATACGCCATCTGCGGAATCAATAGAAAGTGTACCCTCAAAAGCAGCATACTCTAATGCTGATGAAAGAAGCTCAGCAAATGAAATATCAGAAGACTCATCTGATCCCATAGAAAACTCTTCCTCAACACCAGCAAGTAACGCATCTACCAGTTCAGAAACAAGTGCAACACTATCTTCCTCTGAAAGCTCAGGATCAGCTTCTCTAAATCCCTCTGCTGCTGCCAGTATGTAATCAGAAACAAATTCAAGTCCTTCTATGTCTTCTTCTGCGGATTCACCATCTGTTCCTTCTACAGATGCCATTGCCTCATCAATACTCTGAGCGATTGTAAGAAGAGTATCATTGTTGATTGCGATCTGGACACCAGTATCAGTTTCAACAGTCTCTAAATCTGCCAGATTATCAGTAATTGCTGTCAAAATTGTATCAAGCTGACCATCATCTGATGCTGTCGGAGCAGGTATTTCAATCCAAGACTCTGTAATTCCTACCATAGAAAGCAGCTCAGTCATACTGTCATCTGCTGTAAGCTCACTATATATGTTTACAATCTCTTCTACATTTAAATAAACATCCTCACCACATACACGAAGCACATCATCAAAACCATAAACAACAGGTTCTTCTGTGCCCATCATTGATGCTGGGAGAGTAACTGATACAGAAAAAGAGCTGTCTCCACTTTCATTATAAACAGCTGTGATATCAGCACTCAGCGTTTCTCCATCCTGTGTAAGAGAAAATGAAATCATATCGCCATAAGTTACAGGTGTCTGTGCTGCCTCGTCTGCAAAGATTACACCTGCCGGGCTCATCGCAAGGATACCACTCATCATCGCTGCTAACGTTCTTCTCATCTTCATAAAGAAATCCTCCAATCAAATTAACTAGTACTAGTTATTTTTTGTTTTTACTGTACTTTTCATTATAGAGAACTTCTAAAAAATGTAAATCATACCAAAGTATGATATCACATTTTTTCCAAAAACGCATATTGACTCATATACAATTCCTTATAATAGCCATCCTTTGCCATCAGCTCATCATGCGTACCCTTCTCCAAGATATTTCCCTGGTCAATATACATGATACAGCTTGAGCTTTTAATAGTTGACAGACGATGGGCAATAATAAAGGAAGTTCTGCCCTTTAATAATTCCTGAAGACCCTGCTGTAAAAGTAACTCTGTCTCTGTATCTATGCTTGATGTTGCCTCATCGAGAATCAAAATCTTAGGATCGGCAAGCAGCGCTCTCGCGAAGGAAATAAGCTGTCTTTGTCCTGCCGACAGACGACTTCCGCGCTCATTTACCTGAGTCTGGTAGCCATTTTCCATACTCATAATAAAGTCATGCGCACAAACTGTCTTCGCTGCTCTTATTACATCTTCATCGCTTGCTTCCCTGTTTCCATAGCGGATGTTATCCATTATTGTTCCTGAGAAAATAAAGCTGTCCTGCATCATAACGCCCATCTGTTTTCTCAGTGATTTGATCGTCACACTGTTAATATCAATTCCATCAATTAAAATCTTTCCAGAATCGATATTGTAGAAGCGGCTGATCAGATTTACAATTGTTGATTTTCCTGCTCCTGTCGGACCTACGATTGCAAAACTGTCTCCTACGTTTGCCTTAAAATTTACATCATTTAAGATACGTACACCTGGCTCATAAGAAAATACAACATGAGAAAACTCTACCTCACCCTTAATCGGCGGCATTTCCACGGCGCCAGGAGCGTCCTTTACATTAACTGGCTCATCAATAGTCTCAAAAATACGCTCCAGATATGAGATTGCTGTCAAGAGTGAATTATAAAAGGAAGCCAGAGTATTGATCGGATTCCAGAACTGGCTGATATAAATTGTCAATGCCGTCAGAGCACCGACACTAATTATATCATTTCCACCCATAATCCAGTGAATACCAACCCAATATACAGCTGCCGTCGCAAGGATTGATATAAACTGAACAGTCGGTCCAATCATAAAGTTATACTTGATAACGCTCATCCATGCCTTTCGATAGCTTCCGCTTAAATTATTGAATATGCCAAGATTCTTATCTTCTCTTACAAATGCCTGTGTAACACGCACACCATTGATGCTCTCTGCAATATAGGCATTCAAATTTGACTGCTTATTGCTTGCAAGCTGCCATCCGCGGCGCTGCTTTTTCTTTACAAAAAGCACGATTGCAAGAAGAATAGGAAGACCGCACATACAAATTAAAGTAAGCGGTACGCTATAATAAAACATAAAACCTAAGATAAAAAACAGTGAGCAGCAGTCTGTTATTGTATTTACAATACCATTTGACAGAAGATCACTTATGTTGTTTACATAGTTGACAATACGCACCTGAATCTTTCCATGCGGACGGCTGTCATAATAAGAAAATGGCAGCTCCTCCAGATGAATAAACAATTCTCTTCTTAACTCATGAATTATGCCCTGACCAATCTGAGATGTCCACTTAATCTTTATGCGAAGAATATAAGCTGTTGCCAGAATTATCAAAGCTGCAAGTGCCGCCATCAAAAGGATTCCCTTTTTGTCATGATTTGGAATGTAAATATCCATTACGCGCTGCATCAGCACAGGAATAACCATGCCAAGTGCAGATGAAAACAACATCAGCATTATTGTCATAATCAGCTTTTTTCTATAACGGCCTACATAACTAAATAATCGCTTAATCTGCTTCATGTCAAATTTAGTTTCGAGTGTCTCATCCACGTCATATTTATTTCGTGCCATTATGCCTCACCCCTTCCCTTTTCTGCGCGAACCTTCTTAAAGCGGTCAAACTCACCATATTGATGATGAAATACAGTTGAATAATAGCCCTTTTTAGCAAGCAACTGTTCATGTGTTCCTCTCTCGACAAGGCGGCCATTATCAAGTACAAGAATCTGATCTGCATGTATAATAGAAGATATACGATGAGCAATGATAAATACAGTGCGCTCATCCGAGATTTTCTTTAATTCATTCTGAATCATGCTCTCCGTTTCCATATCAATTGCAGAGGTTGTATCATCAAGAATAATTATTGACGGATCCTTTAAAATTGCGCGTGCAAGCGAAATTCGCTGTTTCTGTCCGCCTGACAGACCAACGCCGCGCTCACCAATAATTGTATCATATCCTTCTGGCATCTCCCTGATAAATTCGTCAGCATTTGCAATCTTTGCAGCTGCCTGCACCTGCTCAAACGTACAGTCTGGATTTCCATAAGCGATATTTCCCTCAATTGTATCTGAGAACAAAAAGACATCTTGCATCGCAATTCCAATATTTCCGCGAAGCGTCTGGAGATTCAAATTTCTAACATCAATATCATCGACAAGCACGCGTCCCTGATTAACATCATAAAAACGGCAAATCAAATTGATAAGTGATGACTTTCCAGAACCAGTCGCACCGATGATACCAACGGTCTGGCCTGGCTCTACATGAAAGCTGATATCCTTTAACACAGTATCATCATTTGTATAATAATTTACATGATCAAAGGTAACACTGCCCTTTAGCTTTCTTTTTTCTACAACATGCTCTGGCTGCTTGATATCTGGCTCAGTTGTATAAACCTTATAGATTTTTTCAATTGCGGTAAGAAAGCGCTGCAAATCATTGATGATCCATCCTGCCTGACGAAGCGGACTGTTAAGCATCCATAAATAACCGTTAACAGTTACCATGTTTCCTATAGTCATCTCTCCGTCAATTACCATAAAACCACCCATGATCATAAGGATAATAGTCAGACACTGAGAAAGAATCTCAAACATCGGAATATATTTCATCCAGATCGATGCGGCATTTAACTGTGCATCACGATATCCATCATTCTCGCGGTCGAACTTTTCAAGCTCATAATCTTCCTTTGCAAATGCCTTTACAACACGGTTTCCTGCGATTGTCTCCTGTGCAAATGCATTCAAACTAGAGAAACAGTCACGCACCCTGTCAAAGGCCGGCTTAATATGACGTCTCTGGCTCAATGTCACTGCCAATGTAAACGGAAGTACAATCAGCATACAAAGTGCCATTTTAACATTAACAGAAAAGATCATCACAAGTGCCATCAAAAATACAAGGATATTCTCAAAGCTAAAATAGATAACATGAGAAACCATGTGACGCACTGCATCCATATCTCCTGTCTGTCTGGACATAAGGTCTCCTGTGCGGTTTTTGTTGAAGAAGTTAAAATCTTCCTTCATCAGCTTACGATATGCTTCTTCCCTCATGTCGTAGACAAGTCCCTGACTGGATGACTCAAAACACATTAAAAATGTGAAGCGCAGCAGCGATCGAACAAGCGTCACTCCAATCATAATAAGCAGCAAAATACCAAGCTTTTCATAATGCTGCCCCTCAATAACTTCATCCACAATCATACCAGAAATCTGTGGGTTGATCAAAACAAGCAGTGATGTGATAAACACTAAGATCAAGCCTACGATCATTCTTACGCGGTATTTTTTTAAAAAAGATAAAAACCAGCGTATGTATCCCATATTTCTCTCCTCCTTTTTGTAGTTTTTACAGTTCGCGCGTCATGCTAGCTGTCTCAGTAAACTGAGACGACAAATTTCATGCTTGCATAGAAATTTGACAGATCAGCAGGACGAAGTGGACGCCCGTTCATGAACAAAACAAAGTTGCGCGCAAACTTGTTTGCGGTTAGCAACGACGCACGGAACGTGCGGTTTTGCGAATGGGTGTCCAGTGAACTGTAACACCGTTCTTTCATGTTACTCTAATATTTTTAAAATAAAATGTACTTTTCTTGAAAATTGATGTATAATAATCAAATCAAGCTTTATCATTTTAGGCATTTTTATTTTTAAGGAGGTTTACTTTACTGTGTGTGATACGTACGACATTACTTACTCTGACTTAAATCCAACTTTATATTTCGCCGGTAAGCGCACGGTGACAGAATCGAATTTTTCTCATACGCATGATGCACCTGAACTCTTTATAGTGTTATCTGGTGATCTGGCAATCTGGATGGATGGAACTACCACTCCACTTACAGCCGGTGATATTGTCTGTGTACCGTCGCACATACCGCACCGTACACTGCCGACAGTGCATGATAACCCTGCAATTTTATTCTTTACTTCATTTTCAAACTTTCACTTTAAGGGAATGGAACCAAACTGTCTTGATTTTCCTGGCGGCTCATCTGTGCTTCACACGGACGGTCTTGTCCGTCAGGATATCACAAATCTGTGTCTTCGTATGATATCTGAGCGCTACAGCAATCAGGTCGGTCAGTACTTTATGCAAAAGGCATATTTGACACAGCTTCTTATGACAATCATCCGTCAGATCACTGTTCCACCAAAACAAAGCTGTTCTCCTGTCACTTTTGAGACACATCATAAAACATATGTGGTGAGCGAGATCCGCCAATATCTGAGCAGTCATTATGCTGAAAAGATTTCACTTGATCTGATTGCCCGGAATATGTATTTAAGCTCTGCTTACATATCAAAAATTTTCAAAGAAGAGACTGGTGAAGCTCCAATCAACTATCTGATTAAAATGCGCTTAGAGCGCGCCCGCATTCAACTTGAATCTGATAACGGACAAAGCATAAAAGCCATCTCAAACAGCGTTGGCTACGATGATGTTTACTATTTTAGTAAGCTTTTCAAGAAATATTATGGCATGTCTCCAGTTCACTACAGGAGTAAATACAAAAAAGTAGTGTAAATAAAGACCAGGGGGACAGGTACGATGGCTTAATGCCACGCGTACCTGTCCCCCTGGTCTTGTCCCTAGTCTTGTTTTTTATAATCCAATCCAGCTTCTTAATACTCTAAAGTTTGCCGGTCCCTGATTAAAGAGAAGGTCTAACAGATTAGCTTCACTATAGTTTTCACCCTGATTAGCAGCCATTGTTGACTCAAGCTCTGTGATCTGCAAATAGTCAATCGCTGCAGCTGCATATTTTCCAGGATTCTTTAAAACCATCTGATACACACTAGAACCATAGCTGCTTCCGCCTGCTTCTCCAAAATAAGTTGTGCAAAGATCTGTTACCTCTGCTTCACCCCAGCCGCCTGCATGTACTGAAATATCAGCAACACCATACAGTGCATACGTCATTCTCGTCGACGCAATCAGGTAATTTCTTAAATTATCATCTAATCGATCATCATTTAAATAAGCTCGAACAATACCGAATTCAGTCCAACCATTTACAAAGCCATTGCATACAAGATTTTTCTTAAGCGCGCTTGAAGATGCGCTGACTGTATCATATGCGTATGCATCATCAGGTGCCTGCTTTGTAAAGCTTGCTGCGCCTACCTGAAGCGTTGAATCAACACCCATTAAGTCATTCATAACCTGATAATTACCGTTTGCTTCATTTGCCAATGTCTCACGGAAATCGCCCCAGGCTCCATCTACACCACTATACTTTTGCAGCAGATAATTGTAGTAATCAACACCGCCCTCAACACTGCAAAGTGCAGCATCAGCAGCGGCCGCTGCCACACTGTCATACTGCTCGCCATCCATCTCAACATTCAACGCGTCAAGCAATGCATCATATGTCTTTGCCTGTACCTCTGTCAGATGTGTTCTGTCATACGTCTGCAGCTCCGCAAGTGTTCTTGTAAGATTCTCACTCTCACGCTTTAAATAATTGCTGTTTTGTGCTACAGCCTCATTCAGATTGGTGATAAATTCATCAAAGTCAGACTGCTCTATCGCATGATTGCTGTCATCATCCTCATTACCAGCCTGAGAATTATCACTTTCTGCTCCAGTCTGCGCCTCTCCTGACTGCTGTTTGTCTGCATCTACCTGCTCACCAGTCTGTGCTTCACCATTTACATCGCCTGTTTCCTTTGGCTCATTAGAAGTTTCTTTTGTTTCATTTTCTTTCGTTCCAGCTTCCTTTGTTCCCTGCTCTGCCACGCTCTTTGTCTGACCTAGTGACATCGCAATACCGCCTGCTGTCAATCCGGCAACCAAGACTACTACCATTACAACTGGCAGCCACAAACGCATCATCATGATTCTGTGCTTCTGCTTTCTAATCCTTTTTCTATCTTCTGAATTCATACAACAATCCAGCCTTTCTCTTTTTCTAAATTCTTTACTGTGCTGCTTTTACCTGACACAAAGCGACACAGTAACCTATAATCACAGTATAGCATGATTTTTCAATACAGACAATTGCTTTTCTCACGTTTTTCTTGCAATCTTTCGTTCCTGGTGGTATCATAAATTATATCTGTGCTGCATTTTCCAGCCCTTTGTAAATTCGGGCTGTACAAATAGCATCACTGTGAAAAAACAGACCGCTTTTGCGGCAGAAAGTGAGAAAAACACCATGAAGAAACCGTATTACATCACCACGGCCATTGCTTACACTTCCGGCAAGCCGCACATTGGAAACACCTACGAGATCGTGCTGGCAGATTCCATTGCCAGATTCAAGCGAATGCAGGGCTATGATGTGCGCTTTCAGACAGGTACGGATGAGCATGGTCAGAAGATCGAGTTGAAAGCTGCTGAGGCTGGAAAAACACCAAAGCAGTTTGTTGATGAGGTGGCAGGCGAGATCAAGAAGACCTTTGACCTGATGAACACATCCTATGATAAATTTATCCGTACTACTGACGACTACCATGAAAAGCAAGTTCAGAAGATCTTTAAGAAGCTTTATGACAAGGGTGATATTTACAAGAGTGAGTACGAAGGTATGTACTGTACTCCGTGTGAATCCTTCTTCACAGCTTCTCAGTTAGTTGACGGCAAATGCCCGGACTGCGGACGCCCATGTACACCAGCTAAGGAAGAAGCTTATTTCTTCCGTATGAGCAAGTATGCAGATAAGCTTATTTCTTATATTAATGAGCATCCAGATTTCATCCAGCCAGAATCCAGAAAGAATGAGATGATGAACAATTTTCTTCTTCCGGGACTTCAGGATCTGTGCGTTTCCCGTACCTCCTTTAAGTGGGGTATTCCGGTAGACTTCGATCCAAAGCATGTTGTTTACGTATGGATTGATGCACTTAGCAACTATATCACTGGACTTGGCTTTGATCTTGACGGAAACAGCGATCCGATGTTTGAAAAGTATTGGCCGGCTGACCTTCATCTGATTGGAAAGGATATTCTTCGTTTCCACACCATCTACTGGCCGATCATGCTGATGGCTCTTGATCTGCCGCTTCCAAAGCAGGTATTTGGCCATCCATGGCTGCTTCAGGGCGATGGCAAGATGAGTAAGTCAAAGGGAAATGTAATCTATGCAGACGAGCTTGTTCATTTCTTTGGTGTTGATGCTGTTCGTTATTTTGTTCTCCATGAGATGCCATTTGAAAACGATGGTGTAATCTCTTGGGATCTGATGATTGAGCGTATGAACTCTGACCTTGCAAATACACTCGGTAATCTTGTAAATCGTACCATTTCTATGACAAATAAGTATTTTGGCGGTGTTGCCGTAAACTATGGCGTAAGCGATCCTGTTGATGAATCCTTATTTGAGGTTGTTACCTCCACCGCTTCTAAAGTTACAGCCCGCATGGATAAGCTTCGCGTTGCTGATGCAATTACAGATATCTTTACTCTGTTCAAGCGCTGCAACAAGTATATTGATGAGACAGCTCCGTGGGTACTGGCAAAGGATGAATCAAAGAAAGAACGTCTGTCTACCGTTATGTACAACTTGATCGACAGCATCTTAATCGGTGCTTCCTTACTTGAGCCATTCATGCCAGAGACTGCAAAGAAGATTGCTGATTCCTTAAATGCACCGCTTCGCACAATGGATCAGGTTTCCACAATGGGCACCTACCCATCTGGAAATAAGGTAACAGATCAGCCGCAGATTCTTTTTGCACGTGTTGATGCAGAAAAGATGATGGAAGAAGTTAATGCACTTATGGAGTCCAAGAAGGCTGCTGCAAAGGACGCTTCCGAAGAAACTGCTGAAGATGAAAAAGAAGATGAGGCTGTTATCGACATCGAGCCAAAGGAAGAAATCACATACGAAGATTTCTCAAAAATGCAGTTCCAAGTAGGTGAGATTATCTCCTGCGAGGCAGTAAAGAAGTCCAAAAAGCTTCTGTGCTCTCAGGTAAAGATAGGATCTCAGGTAAAGCAGATTGTTTCCGGTATCAAAGCTCACTACACACCAGAAGAAATGGTTGGCAAGAAGGTTATGGTTCTTGTAAACTTAAAGCCGGCAAAGCTTGCAGGTGTTTTATCTGAAGGTATGCTGTTATGTGCAGAGGATGCAGATGGAAATCTTGCACTGATGACACCAGAAAAGAAAATGCCAGCTGGCGCTGAGATTTGCTAAATCAGTTCACACGTCACACTAGATTTGACAAATTCCATGCTTGCATGAAAATTTGTTAAATTGGTGGGACGAAGGGAACTGAAAACCAAGCCAGGGGGACCTGTCCCCCCGGCTTTTTTGTATTACAAGCAATTTTATCGCAAGGGCACCTCGATGAATGACTTTGTCGGCACCCACTACATAACGTGATATCCTGCAAATAATAACTCACAATTACCACATTTTCAAATATTCATACAGTTCATCAACCGTCTCAAATCCCATTTTTCTATACATTTCTTTCGGTGTATCGTCTGCATCTGCATGCAGGAACATTTCTTCCTTAAACTGAGATACAATGTGTTTCATAAGTGTGGTCGCCACGTAACGCTTGCGAAATGCTTCCCTTACAACAAGAGCATCCATCACCACATAGCCATCTATCGCATATGCATAGCAGGCACCTGCCGGTTTTCCATCTAGATATGCCACATAATAATGAAATCCCGGTATCTCCATCGCCTTTTTTACGTAACGCGCATCACGTCTTCTGATAAAATCTTCGCCGTAGTCTGAAGCAAAAATTTCGATATCAATTTTAAGCAAATCGGCTAATACATCACCGGAAGCACTGTCATATATTATTACGTCAGGGTTGCTCTTCCATCTTGCTATATTTTCTTTCTTATTTCTAAGAAGCATTGTTTCTGTGCAGCATTCTTCCAAAGAAAAACGTTTGATCAGAGCCTCATCTAACTTTTCTCTTGTATCGATCTTTAGAAAGCCTCTGCCGAGCTGGCGCTGGTATGCAATTGCCTGCTCTAGTTCTTTGCCTGTTGGATCATCTAATAATGGCACAAACTGGTTGTGATCATACATATCATATAGATCATCATCCTGCCATTTTTCCATATGCTCAGAAAATGCACGCTTTTGTGAAAACAGTTGTTTAAATGACTGCTCTGCCTTTCTAATACATAAGCAAAGCTTTCCCTGCTCTAATCTCATTGAACACCCTCCTTATTCTTCTTAATAAACTCAATAAATGCCTCTGCCGCATGGGACAAGGTACGGTCTTTCTTCCAAATCAACGCATAAAATGCCTTCGCATCTGGGTGATTGATTTGTCTAATACAGACCTCGTGGTCTCGTACAAGTGACGATATCGACTCTGGATAAATCGCAATTCCAACTCCATTTTTGCTGAGTTCATAGGCATTCATCATATGCGCCACTCTGCCGCGAATAATAGGCATACTCTGCGGATCTGAAAACCATCCATGAATCTCACCCTGACGCGATTCACGTGACGGGATCAAAAGATCATATGGAAGCAGTTCATTCGGATTGATCGGTTCATTTGTCTCTGAATAAAGCGGATGACCTTTCGGAATCATCGCCACCCACGGTTCTTCATATACCTCTAGAACATGAAACTCCTCCGTGTTAAATGGCGCCGTGATCATCGCCACCTCGCATAAGCCCTTCGTGACACGATTATTTACATCATCTGTATTTCCATTCCACAAAATATACTGCACATGCGGATGCATCTTCTGAAACTCTGAAATCCAATGTGCAAAAAGATGAGGACCACATCCCTCAACTGAGGCAATGTAAAGTGTTCCCTGTAAGCCCTCTTTTCGGATTCTCACTTCTTCCTCAGAACGGTTCACCAGATCAAGAATCTGCGATGCGTACTGCAAAAACAATTCTCCTTCTTCCGTGAGTTTTACCTTGTGCGGTGAGCGCTCAAATAATTTTGTGCCAAGCTCCTCCTCTAAATCCTGAATCTGACGGCTGAGCGGTGGTTGGGCAATCGCAAGTTTTTCAGCTGCTCTGGTAAAATTCTTCTCCTCTGCCACTGCCTTAAAATACCGAATATGACGAAGCTCCATCGAATCACCTGCCTTTCCAAACAAATTTGCTTTGATGGGAATTCCTTGATGAAAATTCCTTAATATGATATTTTACATGATAGCATGTATAGCCACCTCGTTACAATACCTATAGAGTATTGTTATACATTTATTATATGTATTTCACATTTTCATTGCCGTGTGCTACTATAAAACCATCAAAAAGAGATCCGGCCGGTCTCCAAAAAAGAACCAACTCATTACTTCACTAGTATAGAGTTAATGAAAGAAAGAGAGGTATTTATTATGAAGAAGATTTTAGATAAGGTCAGCGAATTTTTTAAGGAATATTATGTAAGCTTTGGTGAGAGAATCTGATGCGAACATATTGCGAAAATGATATAGAACATTTATAGGGTGCCGCCTTTGAACACACTGCAAACTGGTTCAAGCGCGACACCCTTTTTGTTACTAATTTATTGTTCGTTTTTTGTTATTTTCCGGTCTAAGCCAGGGGGACAATAAATAAACCACCGCCCTGTCCCTCTACTCCCTGTACCACATGAGGCACTAATTGAGTCATTGTACCTGTTCCATATGGCGCACTCACATTTCTAATTGCTTTACCACCTTTTCAAAATCATAAAACAAATCAATATATTTTTCTACAATTGTACTACAGTGTGTTTTTACTATCTCACAATCATAGTCATGTGTTAATTCATTTCTTACTTTTAACATGTCCATCCATGCTTCATCTGAAATTAAATTTGCCTTGAATGCTTCTCTAAGTACTTCTCTTGGCGAACCAGATACAAAACCTGTAATCGCATAGTATTGTATCAATATATCCTTCATGACCTTCCATGCCAAATCAAATGTAATACTGAATTTTGCACTAGTTCCACTCAACACAAATGAATCTGTAAGATCTCGCTGTCTCGCCTCTGCCAGTGCATCTAATGATTTACAAAATGATAAAAATCTCCTATAAAATTTTTCGTCCATACTTTCTAACATCCTCCATCAATAATTCATTTCTACATGTATCCATATTCAACAAATCCACACTATAAAGTGTCGGAAGATCCTCTATTTTCTCCACTAATAAATCAAAATCATTAACTCCAGATACCGCTATATCAATATCACTGCGTTCTCTTGCTGTCCCTTTCGCTCTTGAACCGTATAGAACCACTTCTTTTGCTTGAAATTCATTACATATTTTTATTATTGCCTGTATAATCTCTTCGACTTTCAAAAAAGTCACCTCGCTTCCTAATTTTAATGTTCTTCTAACCACTTTTTGACTATTTTTGATACCTTTATGTTACTATAGCTTTTCTCTTTTATCAAGTAGAACCATTGGGGGATTGCCCCTAGGGTGAGTCAGTAGGTATCTTTACGAAGAATATCGAGGTATTCGGTATAAGAATATATTTTGGCTTTTCCAAATTTGTCTGTTTGCTTCAAGATTCCATAATCAACCAAAATAGAAACCACCTTCGCCACAGTGTTATATGACATGTCAAGAGTCGCAGCGGTTTTCTGAATATCAATGATCGGATTGGATTCTAAATAAGAAAACACTTTAAGAACGCTAGTACGCTGCCTTTTTGTAAGAGTGTCAAATAATTTTGTACTTTTATCATGTAGTGCAGTAAGTAGATCGATTGTATGAATTGCATCCTCCGCAGAATCTGCAAATGCCTGAAGGAAAAATGAAATCCACTGTTCATAATCACCAGTACGTCGTACCTGTGTCATACGGTCATAGTATTCGATACGGTTCATCTTGAGGTAATAAGAAATATAAAGTGCTGGAGTAGACAGAATGCCTTTTTCCATTAAGAAGAGCGTAATAAGAAGTCGTCCAACACGTCCATTACCGTCAAGGAAGGGGTGCGTGGTTTCAAACTGATAGTGGATCAAAGCGGCCTGAATCAACGGGTCAAGAGGATCATCACTATTGATATATTTTTCGAGGTCGGACATGGCTGTTAGCATATCTTCCGGATTTGGCGGAATATAACGAGCGTTTTTGAGAGTACTTCCCTGACCGCCAATCCAGTTTTGTGAATAGCGGAATTCGCCAGGATTTTTTTCCTGTCCTCGTACGCTTTCCAAAAGAACTGCATGAGTTTCTTTGATCAGACGATTGCACAAAGGTAGCGTTTTTAGCCGCTCAAGAGCAAATTCATTCGCACGGATATAGTTCACAACATCGGAGACATCCCGATTTGTGTTGTCTTCAATCAGAGGATTCAAGATATCCTCAAGAGTGCACTGTGTGCCTTCAATCTGTGAGGAAAGAAGTGCTTCTTTACGGACGTACATGGAAATAAAAAGTTCCATGTTTGGTATACGGGAGGATAATCCTTCAAGTGTTGCTATTTTTTTGTTTGCATCAATAAGTTTCGTGAGGAGCTCACCAGATACCTCAATAGGAGGATTCGGTGGAAGCGGGGCTGGCCGAAAGGATTCATAAGCCATTTCGCCTGACAGATTACTCACGAATGTTCCTGCTCGGTTTGTCATAATTTTTTCCTTTCCTCCTGAAAACGGAAATTGAAATTTCTAGGTCTATTTTAACATAAAAATTTCAGGAAATCAACTTATTATGAAAATGCAGAGCAAAAGAAATTTCAGTAAAATGAATGTTTATGAAAATTCTTATTGAAAATTGTCGTAGAAATTTCAAAAAACCATATGTGATAGGTACGGTGGCTTGATTAGTGTCCCTGGTCCCTGGTGCTCAAGCTCGCGAATTTTTTCCCCGACTCGACTGCATTCTAACAATGAACCATTTATGCCAGGCACTGCGTTCCCATTTTTATTTTTTAGTTGCAGCCAATTAAACAATTATTTTTTATCTGTATTTTTTCTTTTATTCCTGAGATTTTTAAAATAACTACAACAATACGATCATCACATATCCCAATGTATGTATCTGTTGCTATCTCCACTAAACAATACTCAGAATAATAATCGCCATAACATATAAAGCTGTTCTGTTCATCATAGTAGCATACTTCTTTATATGGCTTATAAACACTACCTGAATATTTTGTTCTATCTTCATCTTTCAAAAAAACCTGTCCTCTATGGCTTTGAATATTTTTGATTTGTATCATTTTTACCTTGATGCCTTGTAAAAAACAAGTCATACAATAAAGCCTTCCTGTTTTATATGATGCCTCGATCATAAATCGTAAACTATTTCCTAAAGACAAAGTAAAACCTAATTCTTCTGTTTGCAATCTTTCAGAATCAAATAGTACTGATGTATCTTCATCTATATATATTTTTCCGATACATATATCATCAGTCAATTTATATACAATTTTCATTCTAATCTCCATTCCGCCGCTTTGCGGCGGCACAAATAGTGATGAAAGATTTCACTTTCCCCTACACTGTGCAATAATAGTTTCAAGAAGCTATACTACAAAGCACGGGAGGAGTTGTAGAAACCTTTCTCGTTTTAAGACAGCATTCTAATCAGTGTAAGTTCTGCCTTTTCAAGCACAAATGAGTGGCTTCTTGAATCCGTGCACTAAGAATTGTTTAAACGCCTTGGTTTAATTGTGTGGCAGTTCAGTCAATGGCTTCTTATCTTTTAACGAAAGGAGCCTTTGCTTATGAAAGTCACTTTTCAAACCTGTTGTGGCGTCGATGTTCACAAATCTTTTCTCGTTGCCACAATCATTAAAACAACTGGTGGAATTGAACCTTCCTACCAGAAAAGACGTTTTTCTACTTTCAACAATTCTATTCTTGAATTCAAGAAATGGTTACTTGAAAATGAATGCCTTTATGTCTGCATGGAATCCACTGGTAAGTACTGGATTCCGGTCTTCAATCTTCTTGAAGATGAAATCAATGTTACTATTGCTAATCCCAAGTGGGTTAAAGCTGTTAAAGGTAATAAGGATGACACAAAGGATTCGAAATGGATTGGAGATTTGTTCCGTTTAGGACTGGTAAGGGGCAGTTATATACCTTGTAAAAAAATTCGCATTTTACGTAAATTCACAAGATATCGCTATAAACTTGTGTCCTGCCGTTCCAGTGAAAAGAATCGGTATCAGAATGCGCTTACTGTTTGTAATGTCGCGTTAGACTCTGTTGTTTCCGATGTTTTTGGGAAGTCATCCACATCCATCATTGACTACCTTTTAGGGCAGTCTGGAACTTCTATTGACCATGAAGTGATTGCATCAAAACTTCTCAAGCGCCTCAACACATTGGTACCAGGCACTCTTACAATTTTCCGCATAATTCTTATCTCTCAAATTTCAAAAAAGATTCATCCCTCTGGTCCATTTTCTTTGATCTCGAATTTCTTTATCCCAATATTGACGAAATTCCTCCTCGCGTTCCTTTGAATATCCTATATATATAATCTTTTTTCTATGATTTACAAAAAAATGTTCTCCTCTAGTTTTCGCCTTCTTTTCTTTTTCTGTACACCCCTTTTTACAAATAAAAAAAATTTCACATTCACTAGCCTGCCTTCCTTCTCTCACATCATTCAGTATTGTTCTTCTTTCAATAAACTCAATTTCCTCCCAATATATTTCTTTACAAATGTTAGGATAATATTCAAGTTGAATTCCTCTTTCATTTAAATAATAAACACCATTAGAAATCATATCATTATATATTTGTGTGTAAACAATATATTCCCAAGAACTCAAAAATAGCAACAAAACTATAAATTTAATTCCTGTACTGAACATTGCTTTTTGAAATGACATATGTTTGTTTATTATTGCATCAAGAAGCAACACAATCAATATTATAATCGGAATCCCTATTTCAATGACAATTTCTCCCCAAAATGACAATACAGTGGAAAATCTTGACCGCTTTCTCTTTTCATCCAAAAATTCTATTTTTTTCTTTTTATCCCAATTCCAAATACATCTTTTTTCATACCTCTCCTTTCACGCTATTCAGACAGGAGTAATCTCCTGCCTGAACATTAGATTCTAATTCAATTTATGCCATACATACTCTCTGAAACTTCTTATTCCGGGATACTGACTTTTTTACTTTGCTAGTAATCTTCTTTCTTCCTGATACTACTGTCACATTCTTAACAGATGACGTTGGGGCGGTTCTAATTTTAGGTTTTATTGGATTTGCATTTTTGGAAGTTGTAGTTGATGACTTAGAACTTACAGCCGCTGTAACTCCTACTGCTGCAAGCTCTGCTGTCTGACCAACAGTATAACCAACTCCCGCATTTCCAATTATCTGCGCTGCGGTTGTTTCCAAAGCAACTCTTTCTCCAGTCCAATTATTAGCAGTAAAACCAGAAACATATGTAGCTCCTGCTTCAAATACTCCACAAATAAAACGAGTCACAATATCTCCCTCTGTATTAATTGCTGTATTCACTCCATTAATTATCGCAGCTGCCTTTAAAAAATTTCCTCCCAACGGCGCTAACGCTCCTGAAACTGCACCTATCAGGCATAATTTTGCTAGCTCAACACCATCAATTTCACCTCCACTAGTAAGCACATAGGAAAATCCACTGACGACTGCTCCCACAACTGCTCCTACAATGCATGGGATTGGAAAATATCCCTGAATATCTTCTCTTATTACCAGATTATTATCACAGTACGCATACAGGTTCTTTCCCGGCCATTGGGATCAGACACCAGAAAATTGACTCTGCTTTTGCCTAGTGGATTTTATGCATCATAAATTTAAATTAGTACATTTACTATGATTACAATTACTGTTAGAATACCGCACCAGCAACACAATACCCATGCAATTCGTCTTTTTATTATTTTTATTGTGCTATCCCTCGCTATTGCTAGCATAAAAAGTAAGCTAAGCACCAACATGATGATGCCTGTAATTTCCATATTTATTTCAAATAAACTTGCCACGATATCAATTCCTAGTACTCCATACAGGTATTTAATATGCGGAATTTCTTTGATTCGATCAAGATCAGATGTTAACCATTTTTTATAAACAATAAATATAATTACCATCACAATAATAGTTGCTATTGTTCGCCTTTCCAATAACAGTCCTATGTCTTCAACACATCTCCCACCTACTATCGCAATTAAAATCAATCGTAGTAATACATATTTTAATTCTGAACGAGCGATATTTTTTTTTATTTTATGTCGATATTGTATTATTAAAAATATGAATAATGGCAATTCTGTAAGTATACGATATTTCGTCAGTAACAGCGCTAATCCTCCATTCATCAAAAAAATATTGTATATTATAAGAAAAACTATTTTTAATTTACTCATATACTGTAGCATTCCTTTCGCTTTTCTCCAGACACAAATAAATGGAACGTGTACTAAAAGTAAACTATCCTAATCAACAAATCAAAAATAATAACCTTGTCCTTATGTATCTAAGAATACTTTGCAAGCTTTATTTTAAGGTTATCCATACGAGTGTATAATGATAAGCATTTTTATAAAGTAATGCTTGGTGTTACACGTAGCAGTTCTTCTGAAGAAACCTCTACCTAGCATATGGATGATATCTATATTTTATCACAGTTATGGAGCTGTCAAATCTTGCAAACAGTAATCTGTACATAATTATACTATTGTCAAAACCTGACAGCCCTGATTGTTCATAATCAGCCAATCTAATAAGATTAAAAAAGCTCAAGCTCTATATTCTATTTATGAACGGTTGTCGAACTGTAATCATAACCAATTTTGTTTAATAGCAATTAACTGTAAAAGCATTATCATATGCCTCTATCCAAGCACGAATAACCTCTTCAATATCTATCCCAACAAATATCTCACCTCCTAAAATTGCATAAAAACTAGCGCCAACACCATATACTGCACTTCCTTCATTTATTTTTTCACTATACGGACATTCAAACAATTTTCCAAAAGAAGTCATAACTCATAACTGGATTATGTTTCTCTTTACATGCTACATAGGAATGTTCTCTGCCGTATTCATAACCCAAATTACCAATTCCTCCTTGTGCGGAAATAACATTTTTTATATCTGCTCCATTTTTAGTTACTTCCAAAATCATTTTCTCTGATGCTAATGTACTTACCTGTATTGGAATATTTTTTATCTTTAATTGAGTTTCAAAACCAATTCCTAGACCACCTCCAATATTAAATTGCACAGCTTTTACCGTTTTTACAATTGCGCTACCTATAGCATTTGCTGTCTTTTTTACACTTTTTTCAAAATCTTTCAACCATTCTGGTACTTTAGGCCATTTTCCAAATTTGTCATTTAACATTATTGGATTGTTAAAACAATACTGATATAAATTTTGTCTATTCACATAATATCTTCCCAATATTGCTGCAAACTTGATACTATCCGCATTCACAAATCTTCCAACTTCCGGATCGTAATATCTGCTTCCCAGACAATACAGTCCAGTTTCTGGATCGTAGACATACTTTCGGTAGCAGAATGGGTTCAGTGTTGCAAGGGACACGCCACTGGTATCCTGTGTGGACGTTACCTTACCCCAGCTGTTGTACTGGTATCTTACCACTACCTTATTGCTGCTGTCAATCAGTCCCACAACATCTCCAAGACCATTATACAGATAGAAATAGTCTGTCTTTCCATTTAATCGAAGCAGGAATGGCTTGCCTTCAGCATCGTACACAAACTGTACCGTAGTCTTAGTAGCACCTGTGTTTCCAGTTGTGGTTCTCACCAGACCGCTCAGTGTACTTCCATTATAGTAATACTTTGTTTCTGTATTACCGCTTGTCTTTTTGACGCGCTTTCCATCACTGTCGTAGGCAAAGTCTACAGTTCCCCATGACAGGCTTACCTTCTTTAATCGGCGGCCCTCTCCCCAGGTTAACGGGACACCTCTTAACAGAGTCGGATTTCCACCATCATCAGACCACATTGGGGACAGGCACGATGGTCAGATTAGTGTCCCTGGTGGCTCAAATTTGCGAACTTTTGTTCTTCACAAACTCGATTGCATTCAAATAAAGAAAAAAAGCATGAAAGCTCTTTTCTTGAACTTTCAGACTTTTTTACAGGGGACACATATTGAGCCAGTAGGGACACATTGTGAGCCACCGTCCCTGTCCCGATGGCTATTCACACCGTTTCTTCATAATTCTCCCTTCGTGCCGCTCAGGCAGGAGTAATCTCCTGCCTGAACATTGTCTTTTTATTTTAGCTTATGCCATACATACTCGCTGAAACTTTGTATTTCGTCTTGTTGGCTTCTTCACTTTATTGATAACTTTTTTCTTCCAGATACCGTTGTTATCACTCTGGTATTTGACTGTTTAGTGGTTCTCGCATTAGACGTTGCAGAATTTGTCTTCTTTGACGTATTTGCACCTGATTTTACTGCCGCCGAAAGTCCTAACGCCGCAAGCTCTGCTGTTTGACCAACCGTATAGCCAACTGCTGCATTTCCAATTATCTTTGCAGATACCGTTTCCAAAACTACTTTTCCTCCCGTCCAATTATTAGCTGTAACACCTAATATATATGTAGCCCCTGCTTCAAATGCTCCACAAAGAAGACGAGTTCCAATGTCTCCTTCCGTATTAACTACAGTATTTATTCCATTAATTACTGCTGCACACGCTACTATTGGTTTTATCTTTCTTATTGTTGACATTGGATCCAATGGCGCTAATGCCCCTGAAATTGCACCTACTAAGCATGATTTTGCCAGTTCAACACCATCAATTTCACCTCCACTAGTAAGCACATAAGAAAATCCACTAACCGCCGCTCCAACAACAGCACCAACAATACTTGCGATAGGAAATTCTCCCTCGTAATCTTCTTTTACTACTGGATTATTATCGCAGTATGCGTACAGATTTTTGCTTCCTAATTCCTGTGGCTTCGCAAAGATCACACCAGGATCATCCGCACCCCCTACCCAGTTAAAAAGTCATTTTTAACTACCACTCTAGCTTATTTGACTAGCACATTAATCTTCTTCTCTATTTTCTGTACCAATATAATATTTTCCTTCTTTTATAATTTTTAGTATTTCTTTCATATCATCCTCAATCCATATTTTTCCCTCTTCCATTGTATACATTGTTAGATACAGTGAAAGCTTATTAAAATCAAAAATTTTTTTTGATAATCTTGGAAAGATACATTTATTTTGTATTTCTACAAACATATACTCTCCTCCCATATATACCTTTTCACTATCAATTTCTTTTCCATCCTTTAACAAGACAAAACTACAATAGTATTGATATCCTGCTCGAAACTCAACTCTTTCGTTAAATATTTCATCTGGATCATATATATTATTTTCCCAATATTGTTCTAGTTTTATATTGATTCCATATACTTCTAGTTTTTTCTCCCACATCTTCATATTTTGTTTGAATTGTTCCCAGATATTTGTTTCATTACTTATAATATTTGTTATGTCCTCTGTCGAAAACTTTTTCATATAGCCACTTCCTTCTTTATTAATGCTCTACACAGAACAAATTTTCTAGCACCTATTATGTATAAGGTACTAGAAAATTTGTTATTTTTTCTTACAACACATTGGTACCAGGCACTCTTACAATTTTGATATTTTAGGGGACACATTGTGAGCCACCGTCCCTGGCACCATGGCTCGCACCCTTAGCTGGACGCACTGCCTAGCACTGCGTCCTTTGTGCTATCTGTCAAGAGAGCCATAAATTACAGACTCTCTTTTATTATATAAAAAATACTTCGTTAAAACATCTTCTTCTACCTTCTTCCAATCTATGGGTCTTATATTTTCCTTAATTTCCATGATAAATTCCTTATCAGGCGGAATCAAATTCAAAAAATTTCCAATATAACTTAATTTCTTAGGAATGCTCTTTTTTGACGTACTGATCAGTTGAAATCGGTATATTGATAAATATCCATACTCATCGGCTTCAAAATCTCGATTTTTCCACTTACCATGCGCATCAATAATAAATTTATCCGAAAAATCATTGCTATTTAAAACCGATGCCTGAATATATTCAAGTTTTTCTAATTCTTCTCTTGTTTTCGGTATTTCATTATTTTCTGTTAATTTAATATATACAACAGGAATTACATGCCCAGGCCACCATATACTCTCTGCGATTTTGTAAAACAAAAGATATTTACCATTTAATCCTCGCTCTTTCGCATATTCACCTTCTAACTGATACGCATACATATCACCTACTTTCCATTGGCAATGATATAAACGATACTGCGACACTTTTTTCTCTGGTGGCTGCAGTGTATTTAATTTTTTCCGCAATTCATTCAATACCTGTTTTCTTTTTTCTGCCATTTTCGGATTTTCATGTTCCCATCTTTGAAGGTTTTTCATATCATCAAGATAATACAATGCCTTCTTTTTGACTTCTTCCTGTAATCGCCCATAATTCCACTGCATATCTGCCATTGCAAACCAAAATACTGGAGCATCATCTTCATCACTCCAAGCCCATTCAAATTCGGCAATCATTTCTTTTGAAGCCTGCTCTCCATTTTTTCCTCGGTGAAGTTTATCTACATATATTCCTCTTACATCTTCAGTTACATCATCTGAATATAATCCGGGTCCCCAAGCTCCCATATTCTACTCCTTTCAAAGAAACTCCATTTCATATTTTCTGAAATGGAGTTTTTTTCTTTATTTACACTTCCAATACAAACCATTGGTGCCAGGACCATGGGGGGGACAGTGACTGGATTAGTGATCCTAGTGGCTCAAGTCCGCAGACTTTATGCTTTCTGACCCTTACCGCCCATGGCTTCATAGCCAACGTACCCAGTAAAAAAGCCACTTTTACCTGACCCTTCTGGCTATTAGACTTTATGATTTTTGACCCTCACCTGTCTTTAAGTCATAAAGTTTTTGCATTACTTCTTCCTCTTCTTTACTTCTAAATTTATAGATAATGCATATACCACTTTTCACCATATCATATATTACTTGGCGACCTTTTTTTACGGGAAGCAATATTTCATCCTGTATACCTTTCTCTAAATATTCTTCTAATTCTTTTTCTTCATACAATTCATACTCTATGAGTTCTGTTTGGTAATAACTATTATTTTCTTTTATTTTCGATAGCACTGTAATTCTCCCATAAACATCTGCTTCAAAATATTGTGGAAACACTTTCACATCACTATTATCCAAAAAATAATAATAATTGAAATAATATACTTTTCCGTAATAAGATCTTTGAAGATATACTCCACATCGTATTCCATCGTTACTATCTTTATAGTACATAGTTTTTTTCTTTTTAAATCCATATTTTTTAAGCAGTCTATCACAGAGGTTCTTAAAATTTTTAGTGTCCATAAGCGTCTCCTTCACACCTTTTTTCATAAGTGGGAAAAAGCTTCCTCCTATTTTTTAATAAAGTTCTAGTATCATTTCAAATTCATGTCACAATTCCTCCCAATATCTCATTAATTGTTTTATTCCCTTTTTTACATTTCTTTTATTCATAGGCTTTAATTCATAAATTATTTTTCTGGTCTTATCCACATAATCCGGGCGTAATTTAGAAAGCAGTCTTACTTCCTTTTCTTCTTCGATGAATGCAGTTGTTGCTTTATACCCATTATTAATATAAGTTCCTGCCCGCAGTGAAGATCTTGTATATCCTTTACTTCTATCTAGAGATTTTACAATTTTTGCACTCTCAGGTGTAAAATCAACTGCTTTCTGGATTTTTATTACTGCAGTCGTTTTATCTGCCACTTTATTTGCCGTTTTAACTGCTCGAATTGCCTCACCAGCTCCCGTCACAAATGGAATTATATCAATAGCATCTCCAATTAATCCAGCCCAGTTCCACGGATCACCAGGATTAACGCATACCTCTACTACACTCGTTCCAAGTGACACAATATCAAATAAAGTTTCCCAAAAATATCCCTGTAAATCTCGTCTTACTGCCGGATTATTATCACAATACACATATAGATTCTTATGATACAGCTCCTGTGGCTTCTCAAAGATCACATCCGTGTCATCTGCATTCACAAATCTTCCGACTTCCGGATCGTAATATCTGCTTCCCAGACAATACAGTCCAGTCTCTGGATCATAGACATACTTGCGGTAGCAAAACGGATTCAGCGTTGCAAGGGACACGCCACTGGTATCCTGTGTGGACGTTACCTTACCCCAGCTGTTATACTGGTATCTTACCACTACCTGATTGCTGCTGTCAACCAGACCTACAACATCTCCGAGGCCATTATACAGATAGAAGTAATCCGTCTTTCCATTTAATCGCAGCATAAATGGCTTTCCCTGCGTATCATACACAAACTGTACCATAGTACCCGCTCCTGTAGTTCCTGCATCCTTGGATGCTTTTCTCACCAGACCACTCAGCACATTTCCATTGTAATAATATGTTGTGGTATTCTCTCCGCTTGTCTTTCTTACACGCTTTCCATCACTGTCATACGCAAAGGTAACCTCTCCTGCTGTTGCAGCAATTCTTTTTAAACGGCGTCCTTCTCCCCAGGTCAGTGCCATTCCTCGCAGCACAGTCGGACCACATTGGGGACAGGCACGATGGTCAGATTAGTGTCCCTGGTGGCTCAAATTTACGAACTTTTATTCTTTGCAAACTCGATTGCATTCAAATAAAGAAAAAAGCCTGAAAGCTCTTTTCTTGAACTTTCAGACTTTTTTACAGGGGACACATATCGAGCCAGTAGGGACACATTTTGAGCCACCGTCCCTGTCACCATGGTCACTTCCACGCTTCGTGAAGTTCGCGCACAGTCGGGAAAATATAATCTGGCTTGTAGCTGCTTTCTTCGGCATCTTTTCTTGTGGCCTCACCAGTCAGAACAAGCGCTGTCTCGACACCTGCATTGATTCCAGATAAAATGTCTGTATATAGGCGGTCTCCGATTACTAATGTTTCATCCTTTGTAAAATGATTCTGCGCAACAGACATATCCACCATACCTGGCTCTGGCTTTCCGATAAAATACGGCTTTTTCTTTACGGCATGTTCAATCATCTGACACATTGCACCGCAATCCGGCACGAATCCAAACTCAATTGGGCATACAAGATCAGGATTTGTTGCCACGTAGCCTACATCTCTAGTGGAAAGAATCTTGCATGTATCTGTCAGCTTTTCATAAGTCAGCTCATTGTCGTATGCGACAAGCACACATGCAATCTCTGGATCCTCACAGTCGGTTGTCACACGAATGCCGCTCTTTTTCAGCTCTCTGATCAGTGATTTTGTTCCCATTACATAGATCAATTGCTCTGCATAATTTTTCTTTAAATAATGAATAGTTGCATAGGATGCTGTGATAAAATTTCTGTAGTCAGTCTTAATTCCAAGTTTTTGAAATTTCAGAATATAATCCTGAATGCTCTTTGTGGAATTGTTTGTTATAAAAACAAACTGGCCTCCGCTTTGACGGATATCCTCAAGAAACTGCGTTGTGCCGTCGATCAATCGCTCACCCTGGCACACAGTTCCATCAATATCAAATAAAAAAAGCTTTTTGTTGCTCAGCATCCTGTTACCTCTCTTCTTACTCGTAATGCGACATCAGGATAATTGGTGATAACTGCCTCTAAATCATTCTGAATAAAATTTTTCATATCCTTTTCATTATTTACAGTCCATACGCGCACCTTCTCGCCGCTCTCGTTCCATCTTTTCATAAAATCAGACATATACATATGATAAACAGCCGGATGAAGACCCTCTACTCCATTTTGCTTTGCATATTTTTCTACATCCAAAATAACATCTGAAAACAGCCATGCTGTCTCTGCTGTGCTGTCAATCTCCTTAAGCTTTGCAATACTGTGATGATTAAATGAAGAATAAATCACTCTGTCATGCATTCCCGTTTCCTGTACAATAAAAGCTGTCTTTTCTTCAATCTGCGGATACCAGTAAATTCCAGTCTTTAACTCTATATTTACATCCATATTTGTTGTACTGACATACTCAAGAACCTCACGAAGCGTCGGAATACCTGCTCCCACATAAGACTCCATGTGATTATGAAAAGACAGGCGCTTTAATTCACGCAGCGTCATGTCCTTAATAAAACCGCTTCCGTTGCTGACGCGATCAATCTTTTCATCATGTGTCACCACAACTTCGCCATCCTTTGTCACATGAACATCTAACTCAATGCCGTCTGCGCCCTGCTTTGCTGCCAGCTCAAAGGCCTCCATTGTATTTTCCGGCGCATATGCACTTGCGCCTCTATGTGCAAATATTTTTGTCATATCATACCTGCTTTCTTATTTTATTCTATCAAAAAACGACAGGGCATATGCCCTGCCGCCCTTGTTATTATATCATACTCAATTCAAAAGAAAAACTGGCAATCAGTAAATCTAATTAGTTATTTACCAGATTATACTCCTCGATTGCATCATTGATCTGGGATGCCATGCTGTCTACTGCCTCATCTACAGTCTCGTTTCCATTTAACATACTCTCAATCTCGGACTCTACGATTGCGCGTGCCTCTGAGAATACACTTAACAGTGCGCCTGCATACTGTGGTGCTGAATCATGCAGCTGATCAATTGCAGTCTCAAACTGAGGATACTTTTCGATGTTTTCCTTGAATACATCCTCATCGTGTGCATCTACGTTTACTGGGAAGTAACCTGTCTCTGCATTCCAGAATGCCTGTGACTCTGGAGAAATCAGGAATTTTACGAACTCCCAGGTTGCGCGAAGCTTCTTTGGATCGTTATTATCAAGTGCCCACAAAGATGCACCTCCGATGGAAACGCCACCCTCGTCTGTGGACTTAACCTTCGGGAAGTATGCGGTTCCTACCTCAAACTTGCCGTCAACATCCTGCAAAATCTGCTTTAAGGAAGCAGTGGAGCCAAGTGTGATTGCCGACTTTCCTGCGGAGAAATCAGCCAGACCTGCATCGCCGCCCTTTCCAACATTTGGAGCATAGCCTAAATCGTAAAGATTCTTCCACTCATTTAAGATATTTGCTGCTGCACCATTCTCATCAAATGCAACTGCAGTTGCAGCCTCAGTTCTTCCATTTCCATTGTTTGCGTACTCTAAGCCCTGTTTTCCGATAAATTGCTCAAAGAACCAACCATAGATACCAAGAGACATAACTTCCTGTGCGCCACTATCAAGCAGCTTGTCACCGATCTGTGCAATTTCCTCTAAGCTATCTGGAATCTCGGTGATGCCTGCTGCATCAAACATATCCTTATTGTAATACATAAGCGGAGTAGAGGAATTAAATGGCATAGAATACAGCATATCATTAATAGTATAGTAAGCTGCTAAGTTTGGCTCCAGAACAGAAGTATCATACTCGTCTGCATTAACCATAGACTGCATTGGAACAATCCAGCCAGACTCGATCATAAAACGAGTTCCAATTTCATAAACCTGAACAAGATCAGCACCCATATTTCCAATCTGCGCACTCTTAAGCTTGTTAAGTGCATCATCGTAGCTTCCCTGATACTCAGCCTCTACAGTGATACCATATTCATTTTCATCATTAAACTTCTGAACTAATGTATCAATTGCCTGTCCATTGACACCACCCATTGAATGCCAGAAGCTGATTGTAGTTTTGTCAACCTCAGATGCATCCGCCATCTCAATCTCTGGTACTTCTGCTGTTGTCTCATCTGCAAATGCCATTCCAGTACCCATGCTCATGCTAAGTACGCTTGCTGCTGCTAATACGGATGCGGTTAACTTCTTCTTCATAAATTCCTCTTTCTGCGCTGCTTTCTTCGTCATTATTATAGTTTTAATATTTACCTGTGATTACAGCGCGGACACAGGTGTTGAACATACAGCAAACATTTTACTATTTTTATAGAAAATATTTGCTTTTATGTAAACCGTCAGCCCTTTACGGCTCCGGAGAACATACCTCGGATCAATTGCTTCTGTCCTACGATAAAAATTGATATTGAAGGAATAATAATCATGACAACACCTGCAATCATCATTGTAACCGACTGTGAATCAATGCTGTCAAGCATACTAATTCCAATCTGAACTGTTCTCATATTAGATGAGCCAGTTACAAGAAGCGGCCACATATACATGTTCCATGCATTAATGAAAGTGTAAATCGCCATTGCTCCAATGGAGGATTTTGTAAGTGGTAGCAATATTTTAACGATAAATTTCAAATTAGTGCAGCCGTCAAGCTTTGCCGATTCATACAGTGAAATCGGAAATGTCATGTAAAACTGTCTGAATAAAAATATTCCTGTTGCAGATGTCAGGTAAGGAATAATCAATACCTGGTATGTATCAAGCATCTTTAACTGGCTCATCGTCAGGTAGTTAGAAATAATCGTTGCCTCTCCCGGCACCATCATAGTTGCCATAACAACCATGAAAAGTACACCCTTTCCCTTAAAATCAAGAAAAGAGAAAGCAAACGCTGCCAGCGAACATGTTATAATCTGTCCAATCGTAATCAAACTCGCCACAAGAAATGAGTTTCCGATGAATCGAAGAAGCGGTACATTCTTGAATGCATCTATGAAATTTTGAAAAGTTGGCTTTTTCGGAAGCAGATTCATATCAAGCGTATATAATTCATTTGATGGCATAAATGCAATACTTATCGCATAGAGAAGCGGCAGTAAAATGACTGCGCCCACCATTACATTTGCAGCCAAACGAAGTGCCGTTTTTGTACGTCTTCTGACAAGTGCCTTGTGATTCATCTGCTGCTTGATTGATACAAGCTCAGCTGCACTCATCGTTCCGACTCCATTTTTGATTACAACATTATTTTCCATCAGTAGTTCACTCCCTTCTTTTCCATCTTAAACATCACTAGCGTGATAAGCATAATAATAAAGAATAAAATAACTGACTGTGCAGCTGCTGTTCCAAAGCGATAGTTAAAAAATGCATTTCGATAAATCGAATAAACAATTACATTTGTTGATTCGCTTGGACCGCCCTCTGTCAGAATCTTAATCTGTCCAAAAGACTGGAATGCCTGAATGATGTTTACAACCAATGTATAGAACATAATTGGCGATAATCCTGGAAGTGTAAGGCTGAAAAATTTTTGAATGCCATTTGCACCATCCACAGATGCACGCTCATAAATCGACTCATCAATGTTTCCAAGACCTGCAGAAAAATACAAAAAATTGATTCCGCTGTTTAGCCATGCAGTCAAAACTGCCACGCATATCAGCGCTGTCTTCGGATCGTTAAACCAATTGATATTCGTTCCCAGAAGTTTATTTACGATACCGATTGAAGGATTAAGCATAATCTTAAAAATCATAGCCGCCGAGCTAGAGGCAATTGCCATCGGAAGAGCATAGGCAGTTGAAAATACGCGGATACCCGGAAATGCCTTATTACACAAAACTGCTGTCACAAGTCCCAAAAACATACTTCCAAGCACAACAATCACAACGTAAATCATTGTTACCTTAAGGCTGTTTTGAAAGCTTGCTGATGTCAGCAGATCTGTATAATTTTCCAGTCCGACAAACAGCTTTGCCTGTCCGTATTTGTTCGTTTTAAATAGACTCAAATAAATTGTCTTTACAAATGGGTAGAATAAAAATACGGCAAATACGAGCATACATGGCAGTAAATAGCAATATGACGTCAGACTTAATTTCTTTTTACTTTTCATTTTCTTCTTTGTTTCCTTTCCTGACTACAGGCAGCGTTAAAACAGATTTTCCTCTGTATTACAGTCAAAGATATGCACCTTATTAGGATTAAAATAAAATGTCATTTTCTCATTTAGCTGTGTTGTATTGTTTGGTTTTAATCGAACTGAGCAGCTCGTATCACACTCATCAAAATAAAGAAATACCTCTGAGCCAAGCATTTCTCTTGCCGTGATTCTCTCTGTAATTCCAATGCTGCTTCTCTCAAAGCCACCCTTTACGGCATCCTCATAATCTGTGATATCCTCTGGCCGAATACCCATGATGACATGCTGTCCATTTCTGCTTCGTGCAAGAACTTCACCTCGCGGACCATCAATAATCACCTTTTTCTCCTGATTCTTGCCAAAACTTAATACAGCCTTATTTTTCTTTTCTCCTAAAGCACTGACTTTTGCCTCAAAGAAATTCATGCTTGGTGATCCGATAAAACCTGCGACAAATTTGTTTGCCGGGTGATTATAAATTGCTGCTGGTGCTGCCGCCTGCTGCACCACACCGCCCTTCATAACGACAATCTTACTTGCAAGTGTCATTGCCTCTGTCTGATCATGTGTTACATAAATAATCGTTGTATTTAATTTCTTATGAAGCTTTGCCAACTCGACACGCATCTGTGTCCTAAGCTTTGCATCCAAATTCGAAAGCGGCTCATCCATCAAAAAGGCTTTCGGCTGACGAATAATGGCACTTCCAATTGCAACACGCTGCTTTTGACCACCTGACAATGCACTTGGACGGCGATCAAGCAGATGCTCAATTTCCAAAATCTTTGCAACCTCATGCACCTGACGGTCAATCTCTGCCTTAGGAACCTTGCGAATTTTTAACGCAAACGCTATATTTCCGTATACTGTCATATTAGGATACAATGCATAATTTTGAAATACCATAGACATTCCGCGCTGCTGAGGCTCTATGTAGTTACATAACTGCCCATCAATCCAAAGCTCACCGTCCGTGATATCCTCAAGTCCTGCTATCATACGAAGTGTGGTGGATTTTCCGCAGCCAGACGGACCTACAAAAATAATAAATTCTTTGTCATGAATGTCCAGATTAAACTCTCGCACCGCGAAGTTTCCATTTTCATATTTCTTGCTTACATTTTTCAGTGTGATTTCTGACATACAATTCCTTTCCAGTCAATTCTGTCTATTTAAAGCGTCAGACAGAACAACAGGTGTCTTTTTTCATTTCATTCTCTGTCTCACGTCATTTATAATAGCAGGCATTTCGTCTTACATACTATCCTCGTTTTGGAAAAGGAATGTAAAAGTCCAGTAAAAAAAGCAATGGAACTATCCCCATTGCTTTTATCATATCCTTTTTATTTTATAAGTTCCTGCCATCTTTCAGGTGCAATTTCTCCTCCCGTCACCAGACACTCTGGATCAGGTGCTATCACATGGCGAGTCACTTCAAAAACACGTCTTGCATCGCACAAAATACACTCTGCTGATCCAAATACAGTATGTACTGCTGCTCCACATTCATCAAATGCACGATTAAGCTTAACAAAATCCTCAGAAATATGTGGCTGCTGTGAGTTATAATGCTTTCTCATATAGACAGAAACTGGCTTTTTTCCATGCTGCACGATTTTCATAAGAACTGGCATGTCAGACAGTCTATTTGGCACATTAAGCACTTCCTCTACACTATGGATGTATGTATTTCGTTCATGACCAACCCCAACTAATAGAATTTTGCCTCCGACATCCTTTAAACGATCATAACAGCCGCCTGGTGTACACGGTGTATTGCGCATTTCTTCCCCGGCCAAATATGACGCAGCATCTTTTCCGTAGCCTGCCATACTGTGAGTCGGATGCAATGAGCGAATCACACCAGGACGTTTCAAAAATAAATTAGATAAAATCCCAACACATGCCGGTTCATTATCCACATCAAAAACAGGATTCTCCGCATTTATCGTCTTCCATGTATGTGTCGGAAGAAGCAATAAACCCTTTTCAAAAAACTCCATCAAAGCATCTAACACCGTATCGGCTCCTTTTTGTGTTTCACCGATTGCCTTCATAGAAGAATGAATTAAAATTGTTTCTTCCCCTGTAAGTCCCATCGCTGCAAGCTGCTTTTTTAATGATTCCTTTGTATGCATAATATTTCCTTTCTAAAGTGAAATCCTCAAAACCACTCTTATAGTACCACACTTTTATATCTTTTGTAACTATTCTTAACCCCATTCACATCCAAATTAAATCTAACCCGAAGGTGAATGACTTTCACAATTTTTTTGCACTTGTGTATCAGCACTTTCAGTGCTATACTCCACTTGAAAAATACTATAACAGAAGGTGGACTTATGACAACATATGATTTATTTTTATTCGCCGGACAGTCCAATATGGCTGGCCGCGGCATTGCCTGTACACAATTTCCAGAAGGTGCACCTGACTTAATTTCTGGTGCTGGTGCTGAATTTCGCGCAATCTCTGATCCAACCAGACTTTATCCAATCGCAGAGCCTTTTGGTGCTCTGGAAAATAATCCCACTGGTATTTTTGAGCCAGGTATGAAGACTGGCTCACTTGTCACTTCTTTTGTAAATACCTATTTTCAGAATACAGGCGTTCCAGTTCTTGGCCTGTCATCAAGCAAGGGCGGCTCTGTCATCGCAAACTGGCAGGATCACGATGACTATCTTACAGATACAATAATACGTTTAAAAAGCGCGCAAACATTCTGCGAACAACATAATATTACCCTTCGCCATCAGTATCTTCTTTGGTGTCAGGGAGAATCTGACGGAGATCACCATACAAGTGCTGACGAATATACAAAACAATTTATGCACATGTACGAAAAGCTAAAGGCTGTCGGAATTGAACATTGTTTTTTAATTGGAATTGGCGCTTATAATGGAACAGCTGATGATATCTGCTACGATGAGATTAGAAATGCTCAGTATTCATTTGCAGAACACAGAAAAGATATCACAGTCGTAAGCCGCCTGTTTGAAACAATGAAAGCACGGGGACTGATGAAGGATTCTTTCCATTATTATCAGGCCGGATATAATGAAGTTGGAAAGGATGCTGCCATAAACACTGCAAAGTATGTATTAACTACTGTTGAATAAACTCTTCTTTTCGTCTTACTCATACAAAAAAGCACCTCGCACCGTACTATTAAATACGATGCAAGGTGTTGTTTTTATTTCCACTGGAAATTAATCATTCCATAAATATAGATGAACAAAATTGCTGCTGGAACAAAATATTTGAAGATTGGCTTCATCCATGACTTTATCTTAAGTCCCTTTCCTGTATTAGCCTCTTCCATGAACTTATCCCAGCCCCATCCAAACTTGTTGCAGCAAAACAGTGCCAGTACAAGCGATCCAAGCGGAAGGATATTGTTAGATACAATAAAATCCCATAAATCAAGCCATGCTGTTCCCTCTGCAAATGGCTGGAATTTAATTACGCTGTAGCCAAGTGCTGTTGTCAATGCAAGTACAAAGATTCCTGCCGCACAGACAACGCATCCTTTTGGACGTGACCATCCGGTAAGCTCGCGAACCATTGCAAGAATATTTTCGCAAACGCCAAGCACGGTAGACATAGCTGCAAATACCATAAACAAGAAGAACAACGCACCCCACCAGCGTCCTCCCGGCATATGAGAGAATACTGTTGCCATTGTATCAAACAAGAGGCTTGGTCCTGCATTAACTTCAAGTCCATAAGTAAAGCATGCGCAGAACATGATAACACCAGCGATAACTGCTACAAATGTATCAAGTACAATTACATGAACAGACTCGCCCATCAAAGAACGATCCTTTCCGATATAGCTTCCAAATATTGCCATACCGCCCATTCCTGTTGACAGCGTGAAAAATGCCTGATTCATAGCACTAACGACTACTGAACCATCAATTTTTGAAAAATCAGGAACCAAATAGAACTTTAAGCCTTCCTTTGCTCCTGAAAGTGTCAGACCATGAATAGCAAGTACCATCATTAAAATCAAGAGTGATACCATCATGTACTTTGTTACACGCTCCAAACCGCCCTGCAGATTAAAGCTTAAAATTGCAAATGCAGCAACTACTGTAACCAGTAAAAATGTAACATTTACACCTGGATTAGTTATCATAGCCTCAAAACCAAAACTATCATTTTGTCCGGTTAAGAACTTAACGAAATAATAGATAATCCATCCAGTAACAACAGTATAAAATGCCATCAGTGCAATATTTCCAATCAGACATACAATGCCAAAGATTCCCCATTTATGGCCTGGTTTTTCCAGCTTTCGATACATAAAAACTGGACTTGCCTGCGATGCTCGTCCTATTGCAAACTCCATAACAATTGCCGGAATACCTAATAAAACAAGGCACGCCAGATATACCAGCATAAAGCCTCCGCCTCCATTTTGTCCGCACATCCACGGAAACTTCCACACATTGCCACAGCCAATTGCACAGCCAGCCGACAGCATGATAAAGCCAAGTCGGCTTCCAAGCCGTTCTCGATTTTTCATAACATTTCCCTTTCTTATAATAAATTCCCTCTATGACGACAATCGAGGGCAAAAGCCTTGCCCCCGACCTCAACATATAGATTTATTATAAGCCATACTGCACGTTACGTCAACTGTTGATTTAAACTTTTACAGTTTAAAGTAAAGAATATTTATTTTTTCTTTTTTGTGAGAAGCCATGCGCTTGTCAGTGCTGTAAATGGAGCCACTGTCACTAGTCCAAAGCTTCCCACAATGGTATCAAGTAATTCTGCTGCTACATATTTATAATTTAAAATATTGTCAATTGGTGTGCCTTGCGCCATAAATGTCATGAGCAATGCAATATATCCTCCTGAGTACGCCAGCAAAAGTGTTGTTGTCATAGTTCCCATGGCGGCTCTTCCCACGTTCATGCCTGATCGAGCAGCTTCCTTCCAACCAATATCTGGCTTTTTTTCAATTACTTCATTAACTGCTGATGTAATGTCAACAGACAAATCCATCATCGCACCTGATGCTCCGATAAAAATAACGCTCATATAAATTTGAGAAAGATTCAGCTTCTGATATCCAGCATATAGAAGACTTTCCGAATAAGCCATGACGGCTCCATGAATTTTAAAAGCCTCTGTAAAAATACAGCCTATAATACAAGTTACAAGTACACCCAAAAGTGCACCTGATGACGCAGCAAGCGTTTTCTTATCAAACCCATATACTAAAAAGATGATTAACAGTGTTAAAAAAGCAGTCAATGCAATTCCCCACCAAATCGGATTAGCACCATTTAAATAGGCTGGTGTTAAAATTTTCCATATTGCCAATATCGTAATGACAAAAGAATATACAGCTCTAAGGCCTGTCTTTCCTGCAAATCCAATTAACAGTAAGACAAAAATACCCGCCAAAAGCGCTTCCTTATCCAGACGATAATGGTCACTCATCATGATAGAAAGAATAGTGTCGCCACTATAACTTATTACCACATGAGCAACATCACCCTTTTTAAATATTTTATCAGCTTCCAAAGAACCACTTAGCATGTTTACTGCATTTGCTTCCTGTCCCTTAAACTTTCCGCCAAGTATTTTTACCTTACAGTACTGTTCTCCTGATTGAATCAAACCGTTACTAATTACTGAATCCTCACTTGTAGAAAGCACTTTTGCCTTAACTCTGTCCGTCCCTTTATAAATAGCAGCATCCTCATAGCCTGTCGGAAGCGCCATGAGGATGAAGATCAACAAAATTGCTATAATTGAGACAGAGCTTTTTTTTAGTCTGTCCTTGATCATTTATTGTACTCCTGTAATTTCTGCCATCTTGTTAAAAATATCTGTATTATCATAATAACCTTTGAACTGATCCTGTCCAACACCCATCGCAAATACCTCTACTGGAAGTCCTGTATGTGCATAGGAAGCAAAATTAACACCAGATTTGTTATTTAAAATATGTGTAATTGTTACTGTCAACGGCTCATAGCTTCCATACAGAAGATACTCTTCCTGACCAAACTCAGACTCTTCTCCTGTTCTGCTCATTGTTTCTTCATAAGCCGTCTGCAGCTTCTGATATTCATAATCAGTCATTACAAGACTTCCCTTGTCATCTGTTCCCTCTGGATGTACATCCTTACTGTCAGCCTTATTAGAAGTTTCTGCTACACCATTTGGTGCCTGCAAACCAAAAAGCTCAGTAATATCAGCCATTACTGTATCAAAGTCTGTCTTATTTTCCTTATATGCTGTCACATAATCAGAGTCAAACTTTGCATAAGAAATTTTCTGATTGCTAATATTTGCAAGGAAGGTATCGTAATCAGTTCCTGCAAATCCAATAGTAAGACCACCTGTCTCATGATCACCTGTAACAAGAATCAACGTCTCATCTGGATGCTCGTTATAAAACTCAACTGCCTTTCCTACTGCTTCGTCCATTGCTACTGTATCGGTGATAGTTGCTGCCGCATCATTTGCATGACATGCCCAGTCAATTTTTCCACCTTCTACCATCATAAAAAATCCAGTATCATTATTAAGCACTTCGATCCCCTTTTCAACATAATCTGAAAGTCCCCATTCTCCCTCTTCCAGATCCATGTCATAGCTCATTGCATCACTATCTGCAAGTGTCTCATCAATTACGATTGCCTTTCCATCTTCTGCGGTCAAAGCCTGCGCCTCTTCCTGAGTCTTAATTACCTTGTATCCAGCCTCTTCTGCCAGCTGATAAAGATCCGTCTTATCCTTATCCGGTCCTGTTGTTTTCTTAAGACCACCACCTGCAAAATAATCAAAATCACTTGCAATAAGCTCCTGACCAATTTCATAATAATTATTTCTGGATGGCTGATGCGCATAAAATGCTGCCGGAGTAGCATGATTTAAATTAACAGAGGATAAAATTCCTACCTTATAGCCAAGCTGCTTTTTTAATTTCTCAGCAATCGTCTCATAAGAAGTTTCCATCTTTTCATCCATGTTGATGGTTCCGCTATATGTCTTATGACCTGTAGAAATGGAAGTTGCTGTAGACGCTGAATCAGGACAGAATGAAGTGCTGTCATAAGTCTGTGCTGATCCGGCCACTGGAAACTTCATCATATTCAATTTACTTTCACTCGTCAGCACATCATCACCATCATCTGCAATTGCATTCAAATAATAGTTGGTTGTCTGAACCTGTGGGTAGCTCATTCCATCTCCTATAAACAGGAAAATATATTTTGGAACATTTACATTTTCTGTTTCTGCTGCACCAAAAGCTGGTACTGTACAGACTGACATTGCTGCTGCTAATGATAATGCACTGATTTTTTTTAATCTCATGTGAGTAGTCTCCTTTTTTATGTGTGTTTTTATTACAATTTGCATTTTAGTAGTCCTTCGTAAAATCTGTTATACTCTTCTAGTCAAATCAAGATAAAATTTTTGTAAAGTTTCTAAGTCACATTATAAAAGCAAAAAAAGCCACCTTAGGTGACTTTTCTGCTATAAAAATTATTTTATTCTTATATATTTCTGACAAAAATCGGTGAACTGTATGCCAACTGTCCATTTTTCTGAGAAACTTCTACGCGATAAATATCCTCATCTTTTTCCGGAATCTGATCTTCCATATCAATGTTAAATATATATCTGCTTTCTGGTAATGCCTTGTGAATCTTAAATGCCTGAGAATGATAATACTTCATGTGACTTGTATATCCATACTGCAAAAGTTCACCGATTGTAGCCTGATAAATTTGCTCATTCATTTGAACAGTTACCTTCGTATTCAGATCGCCCTCCACTGTTACAATAACTGCCGAAGTGCATGGATGAAGTGTTGACTGATTTCCCACTGTATCACATGTAAACTGCATTTCTTTTTCACTTATCATCTCTGCCTGGCTGGCAATATCATTTATCTGCTCGATTTTGCTTGCCTCTCGCTGTGTAGGTGACAATACATTTCGTCCACGGAAACAAGTATCAATGTCTGTCAGGCTTCCGCCTTCAATTTTGATTTTTCCATTCCAGCGGTAAAGTGTCTGATCTCCCCAGCCCATTTCAACTCTGATTTTGTAGTGACCGCTCTGATTAATCTCCCAATAATTCTCTCCATTCAAAATATGGTATGGCTTCTCATTTTTATAAATTACAATCTTATCAAGCGGTGCCTGTGTCTGCACATTAACGTGAAGCTTTCGTACCAAAGCGCTAATAGCACTTCCCTGATAAGCATCGTTAATACGAAAATCACAAAGAATTTTATCTCCAGTTACTGCATAAGTACGACCCATTCTAAGGCCTTCCCAAATACTTTCTCTTGTTTTCTTTTCAGCAATAACTGCCACCAGTCCGTCTCCATAAGATCCTGGAAAACCAGCATGATGATCTGTAGATGCTACAAAGCCAAAGTGATATCCTCTGCGCAGTCCTTCATCTACCATGTTGCGAGTATCTCTCGGTCCCATATCATGATAATAAGGATAAGCCGCGTCTTCATTTATCGAACATCCATGTTTGGAATAAACTTCAACAACAGGAGAAATACTGCTGTCAAAATAATCCCAGTTAATTCCACGATAAGACGGTGTATAAGCTATATGATGAGGAATTGCAATGGTAGTGTCTTTTCCACATGCCTCCACAAGCTCTTTTGGCGAATCTCTATACACCAATGGAAGATTATCATCTATAGATACTAAATGATGATCCCCGTACTTTCCTGAATG
>ERZ1673736.750-NODE-750-length-48541-cov-9.624139_pt1 | contig 48541 bp, 59 predicted proteins | sample MGYA00580212_ERZ1673736 | MGnify/ENA primary metagenome ERZ1673736 (study PRJEB41218, sample SAMN15661752) | gut metagenome | host: Homo sapiens | place: Canada: London | collected 2015-08-20/2019-03-30 | study: EMG produced TPA metagenomics assembly of...
TCAAAATCATAGACAAGTATGTCGAGGTACGCGACCGTAACTACATCACCTTCCCCGTCGGCCGAGCCAATGTAATCGACACGATGGGCCAGAACCATGTGCAGCTCGCCAAAATCGAGCGCCTGATGGACACGCTTATCAACCAGTACGAATTCTTCGTCGATTCCATTACGATCACCGCGTCGTCCTCGCCCGACGGCTCGATGGCCACCAACGGCCGCATCGCGGCTCAGCGTGCCCGGTCTATCAAGGAGCGTCTGGTGCGTAAGTTCGGCCGGGAAGTCGATACGCTCATCCGCACCCGCTCCATCGGCGAGGACTGGACGCTGCTCAAGCGTCTGATCCGCCATAACAGCGACGTACCCCACTGGCAGGAGATTATGGCCATGATCGACCAAAGCCAGAACCTCGACGTGACGGAGCCGCAGATCCGGCAGAAGTATCCGAAGGACTACGCCTACATGAAGGAGATCCTCTATCCCCAGCTGCGGGCCGTAGACTTCCGCTACAACCTCCGCCGCGTCGATATGGTCAAAGATACCGTCGTACTGACCGTGCTCGATACGACCTACATGCGCGGGGTGCAGCAGCTCCGCGACCGGGATTATGTCGGGGCGCTGCGCACCCTGAACGACTACAAGTGTCAGAACCTTGCGATCGTGCTGCTCTCCTTGAGCTACGACGAAGCGGCCTTCGAGATTCTGGAGCAGCTGCCGCCGGCCGAGAAGAACGCACGAACCGATTACCTCGCGGCCATAGCGCTCTCGCGCATGAACCGGCCGCATGAAGGGTTGGAGTATTACCTCAAGGCGATTCAGGCAGACCCGGTGCTGAAGTTCCGCGGTAACCTCGATCCCGAGATTCAAATTTTATACAAACAGAACAACGTAAAAGCATCCTGGTAAGATGGAACTACAAACCATACAGAACAAAATTTACGAGATCCGTGGCCAGCGCGTAATGCTCGACCGTGATTTGGCTGAATTGTACGGAGTAGAGACGAAAGCGCTCAACAAAGCTGTAAAACGTAATAGCGAGAGGTTCCCAGAACGCTTTATGTTCCAGTTAACAAAGGAAGAATCTTTAAGGTTCCAAATTGGAACCTTAAACGAACGTTCTGGGAAACAGGCGCGTGGGCAACATTTAAAGTATCTGCCTCACGTCTTTACCGAGCAAGGGGTATCTATGCTCTCCGCTGTTCTTCGCAGTCCGACGGCCATACAGGTCAGTATCCGGATTATGGATGCATTCGTCGCCATGCGCAACTACATTATGACGACTTCGACCATCACGGCCGAACTGTCCGAAATCCGGGCGAAACTGACTCTGCTGGAGCGGGCCGACGAGGACAACGCCGAGGCGGTGAACGACCTTTCTGAAGACATGCGCAAGGAACTGGACAATATCTACGAAGCAATCGCCGCCCTCTCGGTCAAGGTACCGCAGGCCCGCCGACCGGCCCGCCCCATCGGATTCAAACTCCCCGAAGAGGGAGAATAATCATTCATTCTCGACACAAACCGATGAAAGAATTGACGACAATACAGAGCAAGATCCACGAGATCCGTGGACAGCAGGTGATGCTGGATTTCGATTTAGCTGCACTCTATCAGGTAGAGACGAAAGTTTTAAAACAGGCTGTCCGCCGAAATATCGAGCGGTTCCCAGAAGATTTTATGTTCGAAATCACGGAATCAGAGTATAACGTATTGAAAGCCAGCTTGAGGTCACAATTTGTGACCTCAAACAAGGGCGGTATTCGGTATATGCCGTTCGCTTTTACCGAGATGGGTGTCGCCATGCTATCGAGCGTACTGCGCAGCAGGACTGCGATACAAGTCAACATCGCCATCATGCGGGTATTTGTCGCCATGCGCAACTACCTCTCGCAGGCATCGCAGCATTCGGCGCAGATCAATGAATTGCGTTGCCGCCTCCAACTCCTCGAACAGGAAGTCCGCGAGAACCTGAAGGCCATAAACGATATGGGCGAAGACATCGGCAAGGACATCGACGCGATTTACCAAGCCATAGGGGCACTATCCGTCAAGTTGCCGCAAATTCGGAAGGAACCACAAAAAATCGGATTTAAGAAATAACACATGAAACGAATTCCAATACTGTTCACAGGACTCATACTGGCAAGCCTTCTGCCCTGCTGCGAGATCTACGACGACGTGGACGTCTCGATAAAGCGCAAGGCCATTGTCTACCTGCGCTACAACTACAACGACGGGCAGCACGATACGATGGACGAGGTGCAGACCGTGCGCCTGTTCTTCTTCGACCTCAAGACCGGACGACAGTACCGGGACACGACACTGACGCGCGAGGAGTTCCTGACCGATACCGGAGCCATGCAGACCTACATTTCCAATGGAGAATACGGAATTGTGACGCTTGCCAATGTAGGGCATGGCTCCACGGTGTCGGCCGACAACATCCGTGACGCCGCCATCACCTTCCCGGAAACGGGGGCCGACCCGCTGTTTTTCAGCCGCATCGAGACGCCGATCCAAAAGGGCGACTCGCTGCGCTTCGACATCGACCTGTTCAAGTCCGTCTACAAGGTCAATGTACTGGTCGAAGGGATGCAGAACCTCGACGATCAGGAAGAATTCTACTTCGGCATGGACAACCATGCCGGACTGACCTTCGGCAACGTCCCCTGTGGCGAAATGAGGACGTACCGCCCCCTGCTGACACGCGACCCGGCGGCCGGGACGATGTACGGATCGTTCTACACCCCCTATTTCCCGACCGACGCGCCGATCGCCGTGGGGATTTATTGCGACGACCCTGCGTCCATATACGGGCATGAGCTGTTCAAGGCCACCGTACAGCGCTACATGGAGATCGTACCCGACGTCGGCCACGACGTAGAGATCGACATACACATTATCCTGAACGGCTCGGGCGTAACGATCGTCATTTCCGACTGGGAAGGGACGATCGTTCAGGAAGAGCATTTCGGCGCATAACACACAATAACTACTCTAAACAACTTTTTTAATTTTTTAACCATGAAACAGTTTATTATGAGACTGGCCGCTATGGCGGCAATGACGGCGGCCATCGTCGCCTGCGACAAAGAAAACCTCGAACCCACGCCGGACAACGGCGGGCAGGAGAACACGATTGCCCTGACGCTCCGGAACGCCCCGGACGAAACCCGCGCCTTCGGGGCCGGGACGACCGAGACATGGGAGAAGTCGATCTCTTCGGCCGTGCTGATCGTCTACAACGCTTCGGGGACGCAGATCCTGCGCCGCGTCCTGACCTCGGCCGAGGTGACCGGTTCGACCTCGACACCCATCAAGCTCGTACTGCCCGGTGTAGACGTGGATACCTCATGTGATTTCTACGTCGTAATCAACCGTGCCGTACCTGATGCCGTCACGACCAAGACCGCACTGCTCGCAGAGCTGGAGAGCGACGTGACATCCTACAACGGCACCTACGCCAACGTCACAACCAAGGCCATGCGCTCCGGCGGCTTCGTAATGACAGGAACCGCGACTGCCAAGATCGTATCCGGCACCACGGCCGTAGCTGTGACCGTAAAGCGTGTCGTAGCCAAAGTCGAGGTACAGTGCACCATGACCGACTCGTTCCGCGCGAAGTACGGCAACGGCTGCGTAGAGGTCAAGAAAGTAACCCTGAGCCGCGGCGCCGAGAAGTCCTACCTGATCGACCAGACCACCGGCAAGTATGCCACCGTAAGCTCGTCCTTCACCTCGGCCCAGGACTCCTACTGCGACAAGACCGGAGCGTCGAAAACGAACGCATACAAATACAACAACCTTTTCTACCTCAATGAAAAGGCCGCAGCAGCGGCAGGATCGCGCGTGAAAGTGCTTATCGACGCCATCTACGATGCCGACGGAAACCTCACGACCACGGCAGACCAGCTGGCCGTCACCTACGAAACGGAGCTCACGGGAGCAACCGGCGGCAAGATCGCACGAAACGGCTCCTACAAAGTCAATGCGAAGCTCGACGGCATCACCGGCCATGACGTGACGCTGGCCGTGACCGTCGCAAACTGGGACGCCCTCTCCACACAGGACGTGAACCTGGGACAGTAGCCCCCCTTCCCCCGATCATCCCCGGCGTTGGCCGGGGATGATACCTGTCGCCGTAGCTCAATCGGAAGAGCGCATGTCCGGTTTCTCTCATACGAATGGATTAGTAAATTGGATATGGACATGAGGTTGCGGGTTCGAGTCCCGCCGGCGACACGACTCCAAATATTTTGCGTCATGAAAACTTACAGAACACTTCTCATGCTGCTGCTGGCCGCAACGGCGGCGTGCAGCAAAGAGACCGGGACGGAGGAACCTCCCCGTTCCGCATCCTCGATCGACATGGTACTCGACTACGAGAACCGGGATTACGAGTTGGGCGATGTGATCGAGGCGACACTGACAATCACAGAAAAGAATACGGAAGCGGACTACTTCTGTCTAAACACCTCGTGCAACGGGGGCACGGCCACGGCGACCGTGGACGGAGAGCCCCTGCAATGGCAGGTCGAACAACAGATACCCTACGAGATCGTCAACGAGGAGTTCTCCTCGAAGGTGCTCCACCTGAAGATTACGCCCCAAGCCGGGGCGACGGCCAAACAGCCCTTCAGCTTCGGGATCTATGTGACATCGGCCGACGGAGACGAGGCGACGGACAGGATCTATGCCAACAGCATCAACTCCGCGCCGATCGAAGTGCAGGCAGCATACCAGAATGCCCCGATCGAGCTGGAGCAACAACTCGAAATCACGCTGCTCGCAGGCAAAGAGCTGTTCACCGGCGAGTTCTCCGTAAAGCCCGCGATCACCGGCGGCGACGGATACCTTATCATCGACGGCAGGAACTATCACACCGGCGACCGGTTCACGCTTCAGGCCGATACGCCCTGCCCGATCCGCTATCAACCTCTGACCAGCGGGTCGCACGCCATATGCTTCGTCCTGTCGGACGGCATATGTTCGGCCGAAGAGGTCGTACCCGTCGAAGTGTTCAATCAGGGCGGGGTCGTGAAGCCCCAGAACGGGATATACATTTACACGACAGACGGGCTATACTTCAGCGCCGCGCGCTGGGAAGAACTCGCCGATAAAGACGCATTCTCCCCCGAAGGCGTTGCTATCATCACGGACGAAGCGAAATTCTTGCTCGCACCCGAACGCGGCTACGGATATTGGGGTAACAGCCCGATCGGGCCGCACGACCAATACATAACCCTGCTCCCGGATGTCCCGTGGATCAAAGATAGCGACGAGGCGGCAAAAGATTTTAACGGACGAAAAAATACGGAAGCTCTGGTCAGGGCATACGAAGACGGACGCCTGAACCAAGCAAATGCCGCACGCTTCTGCTACTACTACGACCCGGACGAGCCGGGAAAATGGTATCTCCCGGCTGCCGGGCAGATGAACCTCGTGACGAAACATGTCGTAGAGATCCAGAAATGCCTCGAACTGATCGGCGGGCAACAATTCATATATGAGTACATGGATTACTACTACGCCAGCTCGACAGGTTGCGACAAACTCTCTATCTGGTGCATGTGTTTCTTTATCAGCACAGAACCGGCCTTTAACAGTTATGCCACAATAGCAAGCCCCGTGAAATATTATCCCGTCCGCGATTTATAGATGCGCACAGTGAAGTCTTTTGCTGATAACTGAACTATCGCCGCAGATCGAGTTCCACGCCCAGCCGTCGGAGAGCATATTTTGAAGCTGATGGACAAATTGCACATGACATACCCACTCGCCAAGCCTGCCGATGGATATACAAAAATTATCCTATCGAAGTTCACAATCGTGCGATCCAGTTTAAAATCGTAAAGTGAAAGATAAAAGACAACCAACCATGAAAAGCGAAAAAGCAAAGCAATTTATTGATAACGGTGTTATTCAAATGCACAACGGAGATCGGATGGTCGATGCTTCGGCTGCATATACAGCTCTCGGACTCGCCGAGCAGGAGGCCGAGGAACGGATGCGCGAGAAGGCGGTAAAGATATTTACGGAGATTTTATACATGCCAGCACGACAACTTGCGAAAGAATGCGGAGTTAGCGTCGATGATGTTGAAGAAGACAGTGGTATCGACTACTGCAGAACATTATTCATCCAAAAACTGACCGAGAATGGAAACCATTGAGAGAAGAGCGAAAGCATTTTGCGAAAAAAACATCTGCGTAGATTGCGCAGACCGCAAGGATTGCAATCGGAAATGTTTAGGTACTTGTATTCCCACCCACGACACTCTCGAATGGCTTATCCAGTTCGGAAAATCCGAACATGCAGAAGCAACGCGATGGAATGACCCGAAAAACCACCCTGAGCCGAATCACGCCGTCTTAACCAGATGGAAATACAAAGACGGCGGGAACGAGATAATATCCGTTGGGGAATATAATGGTGAGGAATGGAATGCGCAGGCCATAGTATATCCCGAAATATTCGACATGATTGGCTGGCGGGAAATTCACAAATAATGATTCAGGCCGGGCCGCTGGAGCATGTCGGCGGACAGGGGGGGGGCGGCTTGATCCGGTCGGCGGGGATGTACGATACCTTGTCGGTGCTCCGGTCGGTATGGGCGTTGATCCCTTTGGGGAATATGCTGGTCACGGCAATCACTTTCCCGGCGTGAAGAACGTAATTGCCAATTCGTAAAGAATCGGTTTTCATAGTCACAAACAAAACGAAATAAAACAGCAAAATTATGACAGAGCAAGTAACGAGCATCGAGCAGTCCAAGCGGCTGATCGAACTGGGAGTGCCCGCGCAGAAGGCCAGCATGGTGTGGGAAATAGACGAAGATTGTGCCCGATTGAAGATATGGAACACGGATGAGAAAGCGAGGCGTATACTGCACAATAAGTATCCGGATTACTATCGTCCCGCCTATACGGTCGCTGACATCATGGAATTGCTACCGATGTTTATCGAGCGCAAGGGAACATTCTACCTCAATATCACCCCATGTTATGAAGGCTGGTATGCAGGGTACGAAACCGAGAAAGGGTCGGAACTTACCTCCTATCGGGGGCCGAAACTGGTCGATGTGCTTATGGCTGCTACCGAATGGCTTTTGTCGAACGGGTATAAACTGAACGTATGAAAGAACTGACACTGACCGATATGGACGGCCGCACAGCCGTTCAGACCTGTAAAATATGCGGCTGTGCCAATGACAATCCCTGCTACCATGAAAAGTTGGGAATGTGCTGGTGGGTAAAGGCCGACCTCTGCTCACACTGCGCTATGATTCAGGCCGGGAAGCTCCCCGCAGACAGTGTTACCCATTGTGTAAATTCCAATCCTATAATACCATGAAAAAATACCATAGAATTTTATCGTTACTTCTGATCCTCGCGGCGGCCGCAAGCTGTGAGAAATCCGAGTACAGGATCACCGAGCCCCGGCCGACGCTCGAAGTGACGGCCTTGCAGGACGTCTACATCGTCAACCAGCCGGCGTATCTCCAGCTCAAGGTCTCGCAGCAGGGGTACGACGGGGAGTTTCAGGTCTCGGCCGTACTCAGCGAAGGGGCCTGCGAGCTCTCCATGCAGGGCAGCGGGCTCGCTACCGACGGCACTTGGACGTCGATGGCAAACACCACCGAGATCCTCACGCTCACGCCGACGCTGGCCGGGCCGCTGCGCATATCCTTCGAGGCGAAGGCCGACGGCAGCGAGCAGTCCGGCCGCAGCTTCGTCAACTTCAACGTTCAGAAGAGTCCCGCACTCGCGCTGGAGGTCGAATACCCCGAAACGGCGTCCATTACCGAGCGGATCGAGCTGACGATGCTCCTCACCAAATCCGGATGGACAGGGGCGATCCCCGTAACCTACACGCAACTCGCAGGCAGCGGCACGCTCCAGTACGGGGCCGTGACCGTCACCCCCGCCGAAGCGTTCTCCGTGCCGGCCAACAGCGAACAGCCGCTATACTACGCCCCCGCCGAGCGGGGAATTCATCGGCTCCAGCTCTCGGCCACGGACGGATATACCACCGAATTCAAGACCATTGAGATCATCGTAACAAACTGACACCATGAGAACGACCCTATTTTACGCATTGGCACTGCTCGTATCGGCCGGATGCTCCTCGTCGAAATACCGGATCGTCGAGCCGACGCCGCAATTATCCCTGTCTACCGTCGCTGCGGTTTGTGAACTGGGACAGGCCGTAAGCCTTACGCTGGCCGTCTCTCAGGAAGGCATCGACGGAAACTTCTCCCTCTCGGCGTTCATCCGCGAGGGGCTGGCCGCGATCACGCTCGACGGGAGCGACATGGACACGTCCGGCCAATGGGTGCAGCTCTCGGCCAAGAATGCGCGCCTCGTCGTTACTCCGAATCAGGTCGGAGATCTGCTCATAAGTTTTCAGGCCAAGTCCCCCGACGGCGGGATCAGCGGGCAACAAGACCTGAAGGTGACCGTAACGGCGCCTTCGGAGATCGCGGCCGAGGCCCTCTGCGAAGCGAAGATCGTGAACCCCGCGGCCGATGCGCGGATTCCGGTGCAACTCCACATCCAAGGCGTGCCGGGCGCAGACGGGAAATTCATCGTAACCCCGACTGTCAGTCAGGGTAAAGGCAAGATATTCCTGAACGGCTATGCCGTGAACGGTCAGGCCAGCCCCGTCGATGCGGATGCGACGTTCGAATATGCACCCGAAGAGATCGGCGAGCAGATCCTCGAATTCGAGGTCTCGGCAGCCAAGGCGTCGGCAAAAGCGCGCGCATACATGGACGTCGTGAAGAACATCGTCGTAACAAGCGTCGTCGAGGGGTGTTTCACCATCGACGGGGCCGGGGAACATAACGTCGAGGGCGAAACCGTAACGCTCGCACTGGTGAACGACGACTTGTTCAACTTCGAGGTCGCAGGATGGTACGACACCTCCGGGCAGCTTTTGTCCGGAGAGGCGACCTATGCGCTCACGCTCGCGCGCGACTGCATCACCGACATCGAGGTCAGGCTCAAGCCCCGGACAGTGACCATAACCCGGCAGGGCATCGCCCGGATAGAATTTCAGTATCTCGTCATGGAAGGCGGACGCCCCGTGCCAAAGGTAGCCTACGATTACCGCACGCAGTACTCGGCCGATTACAAGGCATCCGAGCCGATAAAATTCTATTATGAGGAATACCGACTCGATAGGTCGAAGATCCCGCCAGTCGGCCAGCGATCGACAGCAATGCCGACGATCTCCAAAGGTGCGAGAAACTCGACATATCTCTGGCGCTGCGACGAGAAATTCTCCGTCTCGATACGCCCGGCCGACAATCCGGGCTTCAAGTTCAATTACAACGACAGATCCATCGAGTCGCAAACGACAAAGTACTACCTGCCTTCAGACGTAGCAATGACCAGATAAACACAAATCATCGGCGTAGCTCAAGAAACAGAGCGGCGCGGCGGTTGTCGGGATAAACAAGTGGGATTGTGCTACCGGGCGCAATGCGGGTGAAAGGCCCGCCGTCGATTTACATTTTAACTTTACACTTATGAAATATCTCTTAAACAGCTTTTTATCGTTAATCCTACTCTCGGGATGCCAGCAGTTCGTGGGCGAGATATGTCCCGACGGGAGAACTGTTGTAGTTACATTGGAGTTACAGCCCGAACAGCCGGCGGCAAAGGCCCGGGCAACAGATGAGAACACAATCCAGGACGTGAACCTATATCTCTACGGGAACGGACAGTCATATCATTTTTACGCTACCGGTGCTTCTCACCAAATAGATATAGCTCCCGGCACTTACAGCATTCACGCTGCGGTCAATCAGCACAAGGATCTCGGCGAACTCCCTTATAGCGCCCTCATAAATTACAGGACAGACGCACCCCAGGAAGGAACACTCACCATGTATGGCTACGCATACCAAAAGCTCGACCTGACAACAAAAGTAATTCAGGTAAGCGTCAAGCGTAACGCCGCGAAGATCGCATACAACATAACTGTTGCACCCGACAAAGAGATAGAGATCCTCTCTGTGCAGTTGTGCAGCATGCCCAATAAGGATTATCTCATCTGCGAGGAACAGATGGACTTGACTGATCCATCCTACGGTTTTTATGACAGCGAAGTCCGCACGCTGCCCGAAGGGGCAAAGAGTGCGTCCGGCTTATTCTACATGCTTTCCAACCGACGTGGGGAGAATAGTACGATTAAAGACCAGAAACAGAAAAACGCAGAAAACGCGCCGGAAAACGCATCCTTCTTCCGCATACGCGGACGCAGCGGGGAAAATAAAATCGTGGATTATATAGTCTACCTCGGGGCAAACAACACCTCAGATTTCAACGTTTGGCCCAACGAAGCACACACCTACAACATCACCCTCTCCGGTGACAACGAGACCGACACCCGCATCTCCAGTTATACGCTCGACATCACGGACTGGTGGCCCAGAAAATACAACGTCCCGGACAACGATTACGGAGGACTCGACATCTACGTGACGAACAAGAGCGACTATACGTTCACAGGAACGCTGAAGGTGATGAAAGGCGACGGCGAGAAATTCGCAGCCGGGGATGGCGGCTGGAACTTCGGCCCCGACGTGGAGTTATATATACCCCAAAGAGGCGGCCAGCGTTACGACCTGAGATATGCTCCCTCGTTGGTCAAAAAGGGCGTAAACTCGCAGGTGCAGTACCAGGTCGTCGTAAACGACAATGCAGGCGAAAGTACGAAATTCAACTTCGCCTGTGAATTCGCGAACATGGTACAGGCATATTTTACCACCGGGACAGGCTCGGTGACCGTAAGCGGCGAACTGGCCAAGGCCGCGGGGACGAACTACGTGCTTGCATACTGCTACGAAGACGGCTGCACGTTCACAGCCGTGGACGGCAACGGATACGCTTTCGACGGATGGTATGCAGATCAGGCTTATACGCAACTGCTGTCCGCCTCGGCTTCGTACATGTATGCCCCGACAAAGGCCAAGAGTTCCATATACGCTAAGTTCGCACTGGAGAAACAGCCAAAGGTCGAGATCTCCTGCAACCAGCAGAACAAGAACTCGACCTACATGTACAATAAGAACACCGTAACAATGACCGTAACCGACTATTCCGGGCCCGTCACGATAAAGGCGACTTGTGCGGCCGGAGGGTTGTTCACATCGACGACTTCGTTCTCGAAGACCGTGGTCAGCGGACAGAGCTTCACACTCGACCCGATCGTATTCGTCCCCACGGCGGTCGGAAACATATCGTATACCATCGACGTTACCACTTCGACGGGAATAAAGATCGGTTCAAAAACCGTAACAAACAACATCGTGGCAACGAAGCTAACGCCTAAGATCAGTATATCCTACGACTCGAATACACGGCAAACGTCCTATAAGCCGGCATACACTTCGACATATGTATACTGGTTCGGGTATAAGACTGTGATTGCACGGGTAGCATTTACTCCGGCGCTCGACTACCCTGCACCCATCGAGTCCGCACAGCTCCTCAAGATTCAGCTATACCCCACCTTTCGGGCATATGAGATAACCGGTGCCGAAGACACCAGCAGCGGACAGTGGGCACCCGTCGAGCGGACGATTAACAGCCCCAGTATTTCCGGGCATGAGTTCGCCCCCATAAACACAACATATGCCGATGCACAAGGTATTTCATACACATTGACCAGCGTGAGCAATATGACCGGGCTCGATGCCAAAAATCCCCTGCTCGCTCCTTACACCGAAGGCGACACGATACTCCTGTTGCCATTTACCGAAAGCGAAGCTATTGCGGCGAAAATGATGGACAGGACGTTTATCAAGTATTTCTTTAATAAACCGACACTATTACCCTCGCAAATATCTGTGTCAAATAGTTATCCAAAGAATGATTTACAAATAGTTACTGATATAAAACTCATCAACATAACAAATAACCTTTAGTAATCAGATCTCGTCAATTTAAACAATGAGCAAAGTCCCCAGAAACTGCAAAGTTTCTGGGGACTTGTGTATTACAGGGGAACAATATATTACTTATTACGAGGCCACAAATAATAATCACTGGCTATGGATGAAATTACCTCCTCATTCGCATCAGTCTTAACCTCGACATCTCGGCAGCGATTATAATTGTCCCTAAAAATGAGTTTGAGTGTAATCTCCCCGGAAACACCTTCCCGTATTACCATGCCATCACCATCAATCCAATTTTGCCAACCATCATCCCACTTGCCGCCACTAATTGAATAGAAGGTATCCTTTGCCATAACAGCATTATTCTTTCCTTGAGAAATCAGGATATTAAACGGCTTAGGATCGGTTTTGCCATTGAGGGAAACAAAAGCCACGTAAAAATCACAACCTCGTTTAAACTTTTCAAGTTCATTTCTAAAAGAAAAGTAATAACCCGCAGCTTCACCAACAACCTCCGGATAGAACCCGCCGTTCGAGGCATCGGATACCTTCAATACCTTGCGGTTCGTGCCGGTCTTGGCCGCACCGTTTTGCGTATAGTTGACCGTGAAGGTAACGGCATGGTTGCCCGGTGTAAGGGGGATATACCAGAACGAAGCCGTAGCGCGGCCGTTCACGAAGCTCGCGTCGATCGGCTCGCCGGCATAGACGTAATCCGTGTCGAACTCCGGATTCTCAACGGGGCTGACAACGCCCAGCGCATCGCCTTCGGTAGCGAAAGTGACCGTAGGGGCTTTGTCGCAGCTTACGCCCAGATCCACGCGGATCGGAGTAGTGCCTTTCACGAAACTCGGGACATGCACATCGAACCCGCCGGCTGAACCGCCGTCGTCGTCCTTATCGCAAGAGGGGAACAACATCACCGTCATGGCAGAGGCAGCCATAAACAGAAATTTTACAAAGGATTTCATAATGTGAGAATTAATATTTATGCAAGTTTTTTGGTTAACAATAATAAAAATAAGGTTTTTTCCTCGTCCGGCAAAATTACTTGTTAAATTTTGACTTATCCCGTGAAATATCTGCCGGAAGGTACTTATCGAGTTTTGCTATGCAGGACTTGGGATAGACCCAGCCCGCAACTCGTTCGCCGTTCCATATCAACCATCCGTTGTAACGGGCGCCGAGCCACTTGAGCAACCTCCGATCCAGTCGGTTGTCGGTGAAAACGACAACGGCCCGCTCAGAATAGTCTACCAGTATGGCTTCATCGGACAGCCGTTCGGGAAGGGGATGCTCCCGGACGGGGCCGAGTTCGCCGGCGATGCGGGTCTGCTCAAGTTCCAGCAGGCGGCGGTCTATCGACTCAAGACGAGCAGCAAGAGTTTCGGGTGACGTAGTCGTGAGGTAAGTACGCATCGCAACAAATGCTTTCACAACAGAAATGCAGACCTGTATTGCGATAGGGGTTCTGAGTACTGATGAAAGCATGACCACCCCTTGTTCGGTAAACACGTAAGGTTTATGTCGTAAGCCTCTGGTAATAGAATTGGATATCACAATTTGTGATTTCCAATTTTCTACTTCAACATCGGTCATCTGAAACATAAATTCTTCCGGAAAACGTTGAGCATTACGCTTTACAGCCTGATTAAGGGCACTTGTTGTTACCCCGTACATTTCCGCCAGATCACGATCCAGCATGACCCGCTGGCCGCGGATCTCGTAGATCTTGTTCTGGATTAGCTGGAGATCATCCATGGCATCACGACTGTTGCCCCAAGGCGTCAACCGGCGCATCAGGGGAAGTAGCAACTGGAACGGACATCGCATGCAAGGCCCGATAGAGTTGCTCGAGCGTAAACAAATGTTCGATCAGTTCCAAATCGTTACCGGTAAGTTCCTCGCGTTGCCGCACGATAAGACGAGTTAACTCAAAGTAAAGCGTCAAAAGGGTTTCGGCAATAGCAAAAGGAGAAGAACAGTCGCCTCCGATTAATTCGATAAGAGGCTGCCAATTGTAATTCTGCTGCCGGAATTTCTCGGCCAAAGCGGCCGGCAATTCGATAGTCACAGGCACGTAGCCCGGACGGATAGGTTTGTTTTGCATGTGGTTTGAACATTAAACCGTTAAACAATAAAAAGGTTTCGCCTGACCCGCTGTTCAACACCACATAGGCTTACCGGGGCATTAACCACTCGGCACGGGGGTACGAAACCTAAATTTACGCGCATAATAAATGCCCGCTATTGGCGGACATCTGCCGCCTATGTGAACGTTGAACATTGCAAATATAAATGTTATAAATAACATTTCAAAGGCGGAAACCTATTTTTTGTGATTAATTCCCCAAATAGACTGGCTACGCTAAAAATGACCGTGACCGACTATTCCGAGCCGGTCACGATAAAGGCGGCTTGCACTGCCGGCGGGAGCTTCACGTCGGCGACATCCTTCTCCAAAACCGTCGTAAGCGGACAGAGCTTCACCCTCGACCCGATCGTATTCGTCCCCACGGCCACAGGAAACATTTCATACACCATAGATGTAACCACATCGACGGGAATAAAGATCGGCTCCAAGACTGTTACTAACAATATCGTGGCAACGAAGCTGACGCCTAAGATCAGTATATCCTACGACTCGAAGACACGCCAAATGTCATATAAGCCGGCATACACTTCGACATATGTATATTGGTACGGATACCGCAGCGTTACGGCAAAGGTCGCCTTCACACCGGAGCTCGACTACCCCGCTCCCATCGAGTCCGCAAAACTCCTCAAGATTCAGCTATACCCCACCTATCGGGCATATGAGATTACAGGAGCCGAAGACCCCGGTAGCGGACAATGGGCCCCCGTAGAGCGGACGATTAACAGCCCCAGCATTTCAGGGCAAGAATTCGCAGAAATAAACACAACATATGCTGACGCACAAGGTATTTCATACACTTTGACGAGCGTGAGCAATATGACCGGGCTCGATGCCGTCGATCCCCTGCTCGCACCTTACACCGAAGGCGACACGATACTGGTGTTGCCATTTACCGAAAGCGAGGCAATTGCGGCGAAAATGATGGATAGAACGTTCATCAAGTATACACTTAGCAAAGACTTATCATCATCCGACATCAAAGTCACAAGTATATATAGTGGTTCCAATTTACAATTCTATACTGACCTCGATCATATTATTATAACAAATAATTTGAATTAACAGTTATCGTCGGCCATGTGGCCGACGATAACTATCTCATCATTTTCTAATAACGACGAATGAAAAAATTCACTTTTTTTGTGAATAAATAAAATGTGTATTATATTTGTATCATCAAACGTAGATCTACATGTATATCGAGTTTGAAAAGGAATACCTCCGCGAATTATATGAAACCGGGAAATGCAGCAACAAAAAATACCGTTTTCAACCGGAAATCATTAAGGCTTATAAACGATGTGTCGAAAAATTGATAGCTGCGCATAATACCGAAACATTATATCAATTACACTCGCTGAATTATGAAGTACTGGTCGGAGATAAAGCAGGAATATCGTCTGTACGAATAAACGATAAATACAGACTGGAGTTTAGGATAGAAAATATATCCGATGAACAGGTTTTAACACTCTGTTTGATTTTAGAGATTACCAATCATTACCAATAATATGGAAATACAGCGAAAAATATACAAACCGGATGAACTGACTCCCTATGAACCAACGCATCCCGGAGAAATTCTGAAAGACGAACTTGCAGCTCGCAATTTAACACAAAAAAAATTTGCGGATATGATCGGTATGCAGTATACGATTCTCAATGAAATTGTAAATGGGAAACGTCCCATATCAACAGACTGTGCAATCATTCTGGAAGCAGCTCTGGGTATTGAAGCCCTATTTTGGATCGACCTGCAAACCCGCTATAATATCCAAAAAGCAAGGAAAGATGTAAAACTATCGGCACGCATACAAAAAATAAGGCGGATTTGCGCATCTGTACTTTGAAAGAGAACGATCCTCGAAATTAAATTTTCGAGGATCGTCCCTTTATTACAATGTTATAATCATTATTCTCGATCACGTGGCCACAAATAATAATCACTGGCTTCAGACGATACGAGATTCTTATTTTCATCGGTCTTAACCACTACATCCCGGCAGCGATTATAGTTATCCCGGAAAACTAACTTTAGGGTAATTGCTCCGGAAACACCTTCTCGAATAACCATAATATCACTATTCATCCAATTTTGCCAGCCATCATCCCATTTGCCGGCTTCCACCGGATAAAATCGCCCTTTTTCAATAATAATCTTATTGTTATAGCCTTGTGTCAGAGAAATATTAAAGGGATCGGGATCGGTCTGACCATTTAAAGAAGCAAATGCCACATAGAATTCACATCCGAATTTAAATTTATCGATCTCATTGCGGAAAGCAAAGTAATACCGTTCCGGATCAGGGCCGATTACTTCCGGATAGAACCCGCCATTGGCCGCATCCGACACCTTCAGCACCTTGCGGTTCGTGCCGGTCTTGGCCGCACCGTTCTGCGTGTAGTTTACCGTGAAGGTAACGGCATGGTTGCCTGGTGTGAGGGGAATATACCAGAAGGTCACCGTAGCGCGGCCGTTAACGAAGCTCGCGTTGATCGGCTCGCCGGCATAGACGTAATCCGTGTCGAACTCCGGATTCTCCACGGGGCTGACAACGCCCAGCGCATCGCCTTCAGTAGCGAAAGTGACTATTGGCGCCTTGTCGCAGCTTACGCCCAAATCCACGCGGATCAGAGTAGTGCCTTTCACGAAACTCGGAACATGGACATCGAACCCGCCGGCTGAACCGCCGTCGTCGTCCTTATCGCAAGAAGTGAACATCACCAATGTCATGGCAGAGGCGGCCATGAACAGAAATTTTATAAAGGATTTCATAATGTGGGAATTAATATTTACGCAAGTTTTTTGGTTTCCAATAATAAAAATAAGGTTTTTTCCTCGACCGGCAAAATTACTTGTTAAATTTTGACTTACCTAATGAAATATCTGCCGGAAGGTACTTATCGAGTTTATCCATACAGGACTTGGGATAGACCCAGCCCGCAACACGCTCGCCGTTCCATGTAAGCCAACCGTTGTAACGGGCTCCGAGCCATTTGAGCAAACGGCGATCCTGTCGGTTCTCAGTGAAGACGACAACGGCACGCGCCGAATAATCGACAAGACATGCTTCATCGGACAGGCGCTCGGGAAGTGCCGGCTCCCGGGCCGGGCCGAGCTCGCCGGCAATGCGCGCCTGCTCAAGTTCCAGCAGGCGACGGTCGATGGACTCAAGGCGAGCCGCAAGAGTATCGGGTGTCATGGCCAAATAGCTTCGCATCTGGACGAAGGCGCGCATAATAACGATATTCGCCCTGACAGCAGCATCACTATTCAACACTCCGGCCAGCATGGCGACACCTTGTTCGGTAAAAGCATATGGCAGCTTACGAACACCGCCCCAACTTGAAGTCGCAAATTGCGACTTCAAGTTTGCAAATTCCTGACGGTTAACACGAAACATAAAATCATCCGGAAACCGCTTGATATTTCGCTTCACGGCTTCGTTTATCCGTTTAGTTTCGACACCATACATGGCGGCCAAATCACGATCCAGCATAACCCGCTGACCGCGGATCTCGTAGATCTTGTTCTGGATTATCTGGAGATCATCCATGGCATCACGACTGTTGCCCCAAGGCGTCAACCGGCGCATCAGGGGAAGTAGCAACTGGAACGGACATCGCATGCAAGGCCCGATAGAGTTGCTCGAGCGTAAACAAATGTTCGATCAGTTCCAAATCGTTACCGGTAAGTTCCTCGCGTTGCCGCACGATAAGACGAGTTAACTCAAAGTAAAGCGTCAAAAGGGTTTCGGCAATAGCAAAAGGAGAAGAACAGTCGCCTCCGATTAATTCGATAAGAGGCTGCCAATTGTAATTCTGCTGCCGGAATTTCTCGGCCAAATCGACCGGCAACTCAATAGTCACAGGCACGTAGCCCGGACGGATAGGTTTGTTGGACATAGTAGGTTTTTAAGCATTTTTGAGTAATGAAAAAGCGGCATTACTCTGACCCGCTGCTTAAAGACCTACAAGGCTTTTGCTAACCATTACAGTTTCGCACGGGGTGTAATACCGCTAAATTACAGGAAAGAAATGGATATAAAAAATCCACCTCTCCAGGGTGGGCATCGCTGCCTTGTAGTAATCTTTAAGCATTGCAAATATAAATGTTATAAATAACATTTCAAAGGCTGGAACCTATTTTTTATGATTTATCCTAAAAATAGACTGGCTACGCTAAAAATGACCGTGACCGACTATTCCGAGCCGGTCACGATAAAGGCGGCTTGCACTGCCGGCGGGAGCTTCACGTCGGCAACATCCTTCTCCAAAACCGTCGTAAGCGGACAGAACTTCACGCTCGACCCGATCGTATTCGTCCCAGAGTCCTGTGATCGCTCTCCTTAATCTTCTTCCGGGATAAATCCGGTTTCTGCCAACTGGTTAAATGCAAGGGTTATTTCCTCCAGATCAGGATTGTCAAGATGGATCAGTAAAGAAGAATAGATGTCGTAATCTTCTGACCGATATTGCTTGTCTACCTTACTTATCGACTTATTGTTCAAACGCGCATACCACTGTTGAAACAGACGATTACGTCCTTGCTCGTGGTGATCCGTATTGTCGCAAACGATGATAACCGCATTGCGGTCATTGACAAATATCCTTTCTATGATGGAGCAAATGGTATCTGCGATGCGCTCATCGTGTGGAGCATCGTCTACCTTAGTGCGAGGTTCGAAGTTAAAAGTATAGACGTTGGTAAAAGCAGGGCCGTATTCGGCCATAGCAAGGAAATAAGCGACATATACGATTCCTCTTGCTGTGGTGAACTCATAGAATTTGTCTTGCTCCTTATAGTCATAAGGGTGTAACAAATCTGACATGACGTTTTTGGGCGAGTTTCTTCAAATCGCCCCCCTGACGAATACATTTCTGTATCGCCTTTTTATCTTCCAACATCTTTTCCAAGATATTGACAGATTTTTTTGCAGTCGGTTTCATTGCGCGATTTGTTTGATGTTCGGATACTTTGCTTTTGCAAAGATAACGCTTTTTCCTGAATTTATTGTACTTCATCCATTAACAATTTCATTTTTTCAGGTTATATATAAACAAATAACATACCTGTTTGTGTTCTGAAATTGCTATGATAAAGATAAAATCTGAGTGCTATGGAGCTACAACATAAAGCTGCTTATCTCGGTCTTTCTTGTTCGACTCGACCTTCTATACAGAGAACGGATACACCGCCTTCCGGACTATCGGATACCTCCTGTTCTTCGTTAAGATGAAGATATCGCCAGAACTCTGAGGTCGGCGGATATGCCCCGATCATGTCTTGTTGAACTTTGATTCGACCAATATGCGAAGCAAGTCCCATAACATCCATGCCCAATGATCTCTTCCTGCCCCGCTGTTCATAGGCCAATGAGGCTTTTGCTAACCATTACAGTTTCGCACGGGTGCATAATACCGCTAATTACAAGAAAGGCGTGGATATAAAAATCCACCTCTCCGGGCTGGACATCGCTGCCTCATTGTATCTTTGAACATTGCATATATAAATGTTATAAATAACATTTCAAAGGTAGAAACTTATTTTTTGTGATTAATCACATGAAATAAAAAATTCTTACGTATTGAAATAAAATGAGAAATGCCCCCCAAGATACGTCCTGTTTCCAGTCCGTTTGGGAGGCTCATTATCTTTAGTTGCAAAAGAACTTTCTAAAATTTCTACCGCAAATATAAGAGTTTTTGCATACATAAACTGAAAATCGCTATCTTTGCGGTGCCTTTAGGCATTGAAAGCGCCAGTGTTTTAACCGGGCGGTGGTCGCAAGACCATAAAGAACAGTTGTTCTTCATTGGAAGGTTAAAACGAGAACCTCAAAAGTTTTTCGTATGAAACATTACCGAAAAGAGGGGTTGCGCAAAAGGAATACAAATATTGTAGCTGTGTTACAATTACTAATTGCGCTGCTGTCCGTGCTATTAGATTTGTTGTTCCGATTCATTTACGCTTAATTGCTTTTATTAAGCCAGAATTTTGGCCTATCGGACAGCCACAGGTTAGTTCAGAATTTGAAATGGGGGATGGATTAACCATCCCCCTATTTTCTGTCTTTTCTCGGCAACTACGCTTACTCTTTTACGCAGCGAACAGGCTTTGCAGAGGCACTTCCGGTTGTCCAGTTCTGATAATATGCATCCACATCATTTTCCCTGAAAATAAATCTATACATTTCATCATGTCTTGTATTAGCGTTACCACACCAATAATGGCCAGCATCATTACCAGTAATACCACAAGTGTGCAGTAAGGTTCCATCGTCGGACTTACGAGTCCCCGAAGTCGGATAAAAATCAGTATTTCCTAATCCCTGTCCATTGTAATAAAAATCGTATCCAAGATTGAAACTGCCTTTGACATTCGGAGTTGTAAAATTTCCAGCATTCCTTTTACAAAAATTATATCCCAAATTACCATTAGCAACACGATACCCTTCCGGGCATGGGTCAAAAACTGTTTTTGTTTTATCCCACATATCATAAACCCAATCATTTTGCCAATTACTGCCATATAAGAAGGTCGTGGGGTGTGCTATGGAATAAGCAATAGCTTCAGTACGGGTTCTCCCTCCGGCCCGAGCTATGTCCGTTTCCCAATCAATCGCAGGATAGGTTCTAACATAAGAAGCTTTTGTCAGCGAGGCCAGCCTTCCCAATGGATCTTTACGTCCCCACTGGTAATAGAAACCACAAGCCTTGGCTTTCTGCTCGTCGGAACTTGTTGTAGTCGCAGTATTAACAGCCCCCAACGCCAAAGGCATAACATGAAGGGTTTCTATATAGTTACCCGTAGATGGATTCGCTATGGGATATACCAATGTTTTCGTAGCATCAATTTCGGGTTTCCAAATATGGTATGACCAAAGAATTGTTCCTAAATTATCTTTAATGGCAACCACTGTATTGCCTGTCGGTACGCTCGATACGGTAACTTTATTATTATCGGTATCTAATGAAACTGCCGGTAGGATCAATTTTTCACCCCAAAGCGCCGTAACGGAAGCAACTTGCGGGGCGTCGGGAGCCTTCACTCCAGTACGCTCATATTTGCTGTTTGTGAGATAAGGCGTGATGTCAATTTCACACGAGGTCTGATCCGGGCCGACTAAATAGCAGTTAGCAGAACCGTAGTAGATTCCTTCATAAACCGTAACCCGGTTATCAATCTCATTTTCCCCTTTGATAACAAGATTCATCGTGTGCTTCGTATTTTTCTTGACATCGAAATTTGAGGTGCTGTTTTCACCTAAATAAACAATGTATTCCAAAATTTTACCATTTTCCCCGTCGGCTAAAATACGCATGTAGGTAGCGCATTCGGGGGCATTTTCGGGTGATTTGTCTTTGGGATCAGTAATACTGCTGACCTCGCCTTGGCAGTTGTCCAGCATATAATAATCACCGGTATATATTTTGTCGTTATAGATGTCTACAACAACATCGTCATAATAATAAGTCTTATTTGTAGATGAAGAACCTATGCCGAACATAACTGTCATTGAAGGAGCATTGCAAAACTGAACTGAACGTAACTTTATCGCTGATGCAACGGCATCATCTACGGTAATGCCGTAGGTAATCTTTGCAGCTATTCGAGTAACTTCTATTGCAGGCAGAGTCATTGCGCCAACAATCCCGATTTTCATACTTGCCGTCATTGGAATATCGTTCTGCATTTTCTCGATGTAGTATTTTTGTTGTATAAGCAACGAATTCGACATCAAGCCCATATCTTTGTGCATATTGGTAATCACACAAAGGGTGTATTCTCCCGGAAGCACCTGCAACTCGAATGACGGTGCATTTTCAGCATAGTAAAAGTGATAGTTTTTTTTGGAACTGTATAAATAGATATTCACATCGGCAATCGCATTTTCATCTATGGAACGTGTTGCCATCATATCATCTACGACAAGCCTTATTTGAACAGCAACCTCCGTCTCCGAGGGGGGGGGAAATTGTCGTCTTTAGAATCATCACCACAAGCAGCGATGAATTGCATAGCTGCGATTACAGAGGCGGTAAGCATCAGCTTCAGAGTTTTTTTCATAATAGTGGAAATTAGTTTTTACGCAAGTTTTTTATTTGGTTAACAACAATTAATCTTCTTTATTACCGGTTACAAAGCCAATCGGCTGACGCGACTTCTTGGCTTCCGGTAGTTTCACAGACAAGGCCCCGATTGCCTCGAATACTGTATCGAAATCTCTCCGCACATCTTCGCTCAAGTCGTTCATGGCTTCCAGATTCTCCCGACAGTCGCGTTCGAGGAGCTGAACACGGTTACGCATTTCGGCAAGTTCGGCCAAGACCACCGAGGATTGCATAATATAGTTCCGCATGGCCACAAAAGCTCTCATAATCGACAAATATACATTCACGGCCATAGGGCTCTTCAGGACACCAGATAATGAGGCAACACCTTCTTGAGTAAATGCTGAGGGCAAAACTGAACTGTGTTTTATCGTCGATGGCAACCGGTCACAATTTGTGACCAGTTCTCGCCACTCTTTCTCCGTTAATTGAAACATGAAATCCTCTGGGAAACGCTCGATATTACGTTTCACGGCCTGCTTGAGAGCTTTTGTTGGGATCTGGTACATATTCGCCAGATCAAAATCCAACATCACGCGCTGGCCGCGGATCTCGTAGATCTTATTCTGTATAATTTGAATGTCCATATTATTTAGGGTTAGTTTTCAGCATAATTCTTCATATACTCAGGCCGGCCGATGCTCATATACTGGAGATAGAGTTTATGGCAGCGTTTCCACTGTTCTTCAGGAAGCGCATGCGAATACGCTTTGATTTCATCATGGGTAAGCGTGTTCGGCAACTCTATTCCTGTAACAACGAAATAGGCGCGTCGCCCCGCTTCAGTGCGTGTATATTCTCCCTTCGGCATAAATTACAGTTATTTTTTAGGTTCTGACATTACGTCGTCAGCAATCTCGTCCAGGATCATGGCACATATCGCTTCTTTCTCTTCATGTTTCAAGGCATAGCTGTTCAGTAATGCCTTCAGATACGGGATCACCCGCCGGACAAATTCCGTATCGGCTTCCGGCTTTATCATTATGCGGCCGCCGCCAAACAACCGGCTGAACATCTGATTGGCTTTCGTATGCCCCATGTAGAACCCGCGGCGCTTCGCCTCCTCAAGCAATGCCGCATCTGCCTTCAGCGTGGAGAATACCTCTTCGACACGTTTGATCTCGGGAAACGGGTATGCCATCAGGCTCAAACTCAATTTATCTTCAGTCTCCGGCATATTATCATCCGATTGTTGATTCGTGAAGGGAAGAAATTGTCAGTTATTCCTCCACCTGTTCGGTATCGCCTTTCCGCAGCCGCCAGGCAACAGCATATCCAGTCTCGATATAGGGATAAACCCAGTTGTGTACATGGTCACCCACGATCTCCCGGATCGTCCCGTCTGAAAAAAGGACATCGACAAGGCCGGTCGTCGGAACTGGCTTCGTTGTCGGCTCCCAACCAGCTAACAACCGATGCTGTTCATCAGACCGGGCACGGTCAATGGCCAGATAAGCAGTAGACACATCGACCATGTTATCCCCGTTATTCATTTTAACCGCATCATTGACGATAAGTTGGTATACTATATCCTTATTTTCCATCTTTTTCCGTCCATTGTTCTTCTTGAGTCTGCTCCCAGCCGGCTGTTCTCAAATAGTGCCTCATACGCTCTTCTGGAATAAGTTTCCCATTCTGAAAATTCTTCTTGTCCCGGTAGGCATACTGCTTGGTATATCCGCTACCCTTATACCAAAATGGCTGCGCAATCAACACCGAGAATGCGTCGTTAAGTGTCATATAATCCGATCTTTTCCGCAAAGGTAGTAAATAAATCCGAGTAACCAAATATGTTTACCTGTTTTATATCTACGAACCAGAACTGCACACTTTTAACCCCGAACTGAATATAATTTCACATTGGTCAATTCAAAAATAGTATTTCAACCCAACACCGATCGACAAAATGCAACTCTCAAAGTTAGTCGAGGGGATGTACATAAGCCGCGGATCTACATAAACCATGAATCGCTTCCCGATTACGACTCCGACAGGGATATTGGCTGAAACACCAAACGCAAACCCATTGTTAAAACTCAGCATATCGCCTTTGGATGTAGTTTTATCAGCGAACTCACCCCCGATCAGGCACGACGCCGAGGGGAAGATCCCAAGTCGGCCGAACAAGATCGGATACTGATATACGGCACCAACAAGAACCTGCTGCGCGTTGAAATTTGCATCGTCCGTCGTCGAGAGCTGCTCCCGGTTATATACTACCTCACCCCCTATTGCGGATCTGGGTGTAACCTGATTCATGAACCGCAAGTCCGCCATGATTCCATAATTGGTTTTAGCTACGCCCAAGCTGATCGCGCTTTGGCCTTGGTATCCGATCTGCGCCCGACAAACGCCATGTATTACCATACATAAGCATATTGCTACTATTTTCTTCATAATACTCAAATTTAAAAGGGCAGGTCGTCAACATCATTGCAGGGCTCTGCCGGTGCAGCTGGGACAGGTGCAGGCGCAGGAGCGATGTCTTTCTTGCGATAAATAAGTTCCGGCTTCTCGGATACAAAGACTTTGATCTGAGCTTTAGGCACACCATCTTCTTTCTTACTGACATATGGCTCAACAATCATATTCCCCCTGAAAAAGAAACGATCGCCGACCCGGAAACGCCCTTTTTCGGAAAGTTCCACATAGCAATTGATCCAGTCAGTCTTGGTTTCAAAATTTCCCTCATCAGTCTTCACGTAAGTTTCCGAACCAACTCGCAGCACCAGCTTATTGGTTTTTTCGTCGATGGCACCGATGATGCCGTCAAATTCCAGTTTCCTCATAATAATATTTTTTTATTTTTTGTTTATTTTTTACTTTCCTAAGCACAAAGAACAAGAGTAGGAAAATAGTTACATGCAACAGAGCCTTCCCGATCCATACCAACAGATCCATGAGGAAATAACCGATCATTTTAAGGATTGACCAGATTGGTTCCATATTCATCTTCATATTCATCAATCAATAGTTTTACAGAATTCAAGTCCACTGCACGATACTGTTCCCGGGCTTTAAGAATCTGCTGAAGCCCTTCATATGAGGTCGTATATACATCCCGCAATAGGAGCTGAAATTTCTCCTCAAAGGAAAGAATATCATCTTTCAGTTCAAGTTCCTCCATTCGCCATACAATACGGTAGGCTTCCTCCAACCAGACGAAAAGGTTAATTCGTTTCTGCGGATTTTGCGGGTCAGCAAGGTAATGCCACAAACAAAATGCGTCATTCCCTGTTGTCAGATGAGTCAGAATCTTATATGTATCGGCAATCTCATTCAGCTTCAGCAGTACGTCCGAAACCTCGTTATTTATCTTAATCATATTCAAACGCAGTCGGCGCTTAATCTCCTCATCCGACCAATTCCTGACTTTAGGCATCCATGGAGTTTCATCAGGCAGATATGTCCGTCCCTCTCTCTCACATTCATTTTTCACCCGGTTCTCCAACTCTTCCCGAAGGCGCTGCTCTTTCTCAGGTGTTTCGACGATCACTTTACCATGAAAAACCTTACATTTAATTTCTTTGCCATATTCATCTGCAATGCGCCCAACAAATTCACCCTGCGACAGCTCCTCAATCATGCTCTGAGTAATACGTTCTTCTTTGTGTTCGGCAATAGAAGTTGTCACCTTCCCATCTTCTGTAATGGACTTGCTGATTTTCTTTACGGTCTTTTTGCCAAAACTTTCTGCCAGTTCCTTCGCAGTCTTACCTTTGACAGCTCCGACAAAAACATTATTGACCGTATTGACGATCGCATCGGAAATCTTCTGTCCATAGTCGCGTACCATCTGGCTGAAATCCTGAAAACCCAGAAAAACCGCAATTTTATTGGATCTCGCCGTTGCGATTAAATTATCGAGACCATTGATATAGGTTGTCACCACTTCATCGGCAAAAAAAGCCGTCGGGTTACGGCCCTTGCGATTGAGCAGATTCGCAATACGTGTAAGGTATACAGCATTAGCCAGCCCGAGAACCGCCCCCAACCGTGGATTCGATCCAAGACATAACAACATAGGAGATTCTTTCGACGAGATCGTATCCAAATCGACAGCGATATCCTGAGATTCCTCATCTTCAGTCATAACATAGGCCAATGATGCGTCTGACATTGACCCCAACCCGATTTGGGCCGAGGCCAACTGGCCCTGAAGCTGCGGCAACGTATTTGTGTCGTATGCCTCTTTGAAAGGCGAAAACAGGGTCTTCATATCGGGATACAGCACGGAGATCAGCTTCAGCACCGGGAACAGGACAGACGGCACTTGAGACAACATGGTGAGCGTATGGGGCAATGACAGGTAACGTCCCCCGAACAAAACCCCGAGTGCATATATTACGATCGCGGTATAGGATTTCGCACTTTCCGTAAAAAACTCGCCTTGTTTTTCGACAAAGTTCTTATTCAAGGCCGTCAGGATCGTAATGGCAAAGTTGACCGCTTCGGCCGATGTAGATATACCTTTCATCGGATTGCACCGATAGGTATGGTTGATATTTACATATGACAGATACCCGAACCGCAACGGGGAATTGGGGTGTTCCCGTTTATACGCCACGTAATACTGATATACCGCATTGCTTAATGTCGGGTCTTTATAATCATAAACCACTGCCGAAAAATGTTTTGCAATGAGCTGCTTCATTGCAGGATCGAGAAATGAATGACTTTTTCCGGTGCCCGGCATTCCAATAACAAATGACGCCCTATACACCGCAAGTTCGTTGATATATCCGGTGCGAATTTTACCATGGTACGAGAACTCATACTTCCAATTGACAGAAGTAGGGGTTTCGATCAATTCGGTAGTCTGCTCAAATCCGTCTGCCAATCGTTCGTTCTCGTTAAGAGAACTATCCGGCGCAAGGTAAAACCTCGTAATCCGGCCACAATAACTGAGGATGCACACGGCACTGATGAGCGACCCGAGAATATTTAATGACTGTCCGATTGCGATAAGGGGGATAAGTAAGAAAAAACGGCAGCAATGAAATGCTGCAACAGAAATGCCCAGTCCGGCGAGCTGCCGCCAGAAAGACATCGGCTTCTCCCCTTTCGATGGAGAAGTCAACGAGAATGCAAAAAGGAACAGCACGATATTTCTGACTTTATAGGAGTCCCCCAGCAACAACTTCATCCCCTCTTTCGAGAAAACATGTTTATCCAGAAACGGAATGTCGATATGAAGGCGTTGCACCAAATCGTAATTGGCATAATACAAGTGTGCCAGCAGCAAGAGAAACCCTATGCAAATGGCACCAAGTACGACATACGCGTATATTTCATTATCCTCTTCTTCAATTTGAGATAGTGTTGCCATTCATTTCAATTATTTATATAATTCAAATAATCTATATTATTGACAAAACTAACTGTTTTCTCCAATAAAAAAAAGCTGTTGTACAAAAAACCGGACATCCTATAAATATATGATTATTAAAATGTTATTTATAACATTTTTAATCCGACTCCGAAACTCCAGCTGTATAGCAGAAGTATTAGGGCAACTTCCCGACGATCATTCCCCGCTGTTCTGATTTAGTTGTCTCGACCTGCACTCGAGCCATATTTTCAGCAATTCGCAGGGAGAGAGACTTCTTGCTGTTCCGCAGATCATCATTCCAATCTTTTGCCCAGGGTATTGACAGAACCATATTCGGCCTCTGCTTCATTACTGCTTGTAGGGCGGTAACAATTTCGTCCTTTCCCCATTCCCGCTCTGCACCCTTGATGGTAATAAGAACTCGCTGCGTTTTGCTATTGATAGCATATTCAATATTAGCCGGATGATATGCAAGTTTAAAGTTTTCCAACTGTCCGGCTAAATCATTATCGTTTCCGAGGATGATCGGCAAATTGAATTTCTGCGAAAAGCTATGGATCATCTGCCGCTGGGCCTTTGTCGATGTTCCACCGGTACAGAGATAGGCATATCGGGCTTCAGGGAAAAGCTGGCTATGTGCAATTGCATCGAGCGGATCTTCCGTAACAAATAACGCCTGACGGCCTTCGATAGGAGTCATCCAAAGAGAATTACTACGATCAGTATTTTTCAGGAACCTCTTCAGGCACACATTGTCCTTGATATACTTATATTGCGCTCCGACGATATTTCCGTCCATATTCTGCCAATAGAATAATGGTTGCTTAAACCCGTGGTCACTAACAAGGACACCTATCGCGGACTTGAACGGGGCCAGTTGCCCGGGATCAATACGGCGCTGCTCGAAAAACCGCCGGCATGCCCCGGGAACAGCTGCGAGATCGAGGCGCTCGACCGTATATTTTGAAATATCGAACGGTTGCTTTTCCTGCATCGTAGATGTGTTATTTATAACATCTTTAATTACACCAAGCCCGGCAATCCGGGACAACTCGGCCTCCACTTTGCAAAAATCTTCGGCGGACAGGTTGGTCGTTTTATTGAGTACCCGCTTCATAATGAAGTGAACGGCGTCCCCATAATCGTCCGACGTACTTTTATTGACATAATGATCGTAGACCCCTCCCTGATTGCGATATACCAGAAGTGTTTCCGATCCGTCCGAGAAGACAAGACACGATTTGCACGATTTGTCTTTACGCTCCTTGAAGCCGTAATCCAATAATGTCGGAATAAGATATTTCTTTGCTTCCTTATAATCAATCATAGTTCTGTCCATTAAATATTTTCAATCAAAAAATTATGAATATGCTGCTTAATCTCTCCAATAAAATACTCATAGATAGGATCGGTCAGATAATCATCCCCCAAGGCGAACTTATCCGTAATCAGGCGGCAAGAACTTTCCAACGTCGCCACCATTGCCGGAGAGATCTCGGCAGCAATATTAGGATAGTCTGTCTCGAGGATCTCCTTTACCACAACATGCAGCGAGAATCGGAATCCCTGAAGCAAGATATCTAACGCATATTTCTCAGCGAGTGGCGGTGGAACGCCTTCTTCTGTCTTCCGGATCTCTTCAATGGCCGCAGCTCGGGCGCGGCCTTCAAGGAAATCGTCCCAGCCAGTCGCACTCGAATCGTACAGTTTCAAATAATCCGGATGGTAGCAAGATAAGTAAGCGGTAAGATCTTTTCTAAAAGACTTGATTTTATTATTGACGAAAGCGTTATTCATGGTAGCAGACTGTTTAAGAGGTTACACTTTACATCTTTTGTTCACAGTTTTGGGGTGATACGACATTTGATAATTTTTCTCTTATTCCCTGTTCGATATTATGCAGAGCACTTGTCGGAGCGAGTTCGTTTGTTCGGCGCTCAAGAGGGGGAGCAAATTTTCGGACATTTGCTTCCGCACTATCCAACTGCTCATACAAGGTCTCTATTTCACGTCCAATCTCGGCCAGCCGATGCTCCTTATCTCGATTAAACTCTCCTTCATCCGGATTAAAGAAACCTTCCTCTAAAGCAGCGACACACGCATCATGATATGAGTAATGTGATATCTCGGAACGTACAGTCTCCGCACCCCGGATCTTCTCAATAAGCGTATTGACCCGTTCTTGCGGGGTAATATACACTCCCACTCTTTCCTCTGGACGCCTGTAAATATCGCTCTTTTGTGGGAGGCTTAAAGGCATAGCAACCTTATTATTTACATCAATAATTCCAACTTTTGTATCTTTGTAGGCAAACAGGTAGCCATCACCGACTGGCCCCAATTGAGGATTATCCCGATCATACAGTCCGAGGTAATCATATTCAAACGGCACAGCCACGCTTCCATCTTTATCAATCATACCGAACTTCCCATCTTTTTGGGCAATGAGAAGCCCATGTTTAGCATAGCGTGCATCGTCTGTATAGACCTCGGTCAAGGTTTCAAACTCAAAGGGAATGACAACTTTGTTTTTCCGATCAATAACACCCCAGCGCAGTCCGTCATCAGTCATTTTCTCCGCCAGGATGTGTCCGTTTTCTGAAAATAATGACACCCTGCTTGCCATCCCTTTATCGAGGCATTGAGGATCTTTCAACAAATCAAGATTTGCTCCTTTGATATCATTATAAACAAACGGAATAAGCCGGCCGTCACCAGCAGCAACAATACCTTTCTTTCCGAGAAAACTCGCACAGCATAGACCTTTTTTGTCTGGGGCGCTGATCTCATCATAGACCGTTTTCATTACCGGCATGCCATATTTGTCAATATATCCATACTTCAGCGTACTGTTAAATTGTTCAACTCGCACCCGGAACAGAGAATTATATTGGTTATAATAATCTATATTCTCCCCAGCCGGCAATCGCACTAACTCAACACCAAGCGCATTTTCAATCAGATCCCGGCCTTCGGTAGTCCTATATACCAACTCATTACAATTTATACGAAACCCTGATATTTTCACTTGCTCCAAGTGGGATAAATCAGTATAATATTCCATATACCTCACATCGTCATACTCACGATCCTTATATTGGGGATCGAATTGCTCTGCAACTCTCCGGAGTTGCGCAGCCGATGCATACCATTGATTTTTTACCGATACGATGGCACAATAATCCATCCCATCGGCATATCCAATGTCGCTCATAGCCACTCGGACTCCTGGTATCCGCTGAAGTTCCTGAAAGAGTTCGTTAACTCTCGAGACCACTTTTATTTCAGCCACATCCATATCACAGTCCACGGCGATAGGAGAGGTTAGCAAAAAGTTTACTGTTGCCATAACTTCTCGTGTTATTGATAATACTTTAATTTTCAGATACACACTGGCCAACTACTACCGTCACTTTCCCAATGTGTTCGCAGTATCATTATGGATATGTTCGGCTTTGCTATGTTTAACATGAATTTGCTCCTCGACAACTTGCAATGTCTTCGACAGGCCACCTCGGTCTTGCTGCTCAGAGCCACGCGCTCTGTACTTCCAATAATTTGCTCTGATCTCCCTGTAAGAATCGTGCAGCTCTTCAATTCTTCTGTCGTTCTCGAGCAATTTTGCACTTATCTCAGCATCGACCCGTTCCGGAGGAAACTCCCCGTAATGCACCCCCATTATTTCTTGATTCTCTATATCCCGAAGTTCCTTTTCTATCCGCTGCATACGCTTGCGGGGAGACAGGAAAACTCCAACCGCATTATCGGCACTTGGTTTTTCCAAGTGAGCAATCTCCGTCATATAGCCCCGTGTTCGCCATAGATTGCCATTACTATCTTCAAATAAGTCTGGAATACGGAATAATCCATTTCGGGAGTATTTATCCCATAGTTCATTTGCTTTGCCGGCATCCCGATCGTCAATATTGCAATATAGTATTCTCAGTTTATCCAATTGTTCCCGCATATAGCTCCCAGACAAGCAACCCTTCTTATAGCATTCCCAATCCTGTTTAATAAGTCCTTTCTCAAGTTCAGCTAAATCAGCGATTCGCTGTTCAGGAGTTTTATCCGTCGGACGACGTAGAAAATAGACATTAGGATAAACCATGTCGAGAAGAGTGTCTTTTGAACGATCGAATGGGATTACGACGTTATTGTTTACATCGACAACCCCAAATTTATTATCCTTGACCGCCCCCAAATATCCGTCTCCAAACTCATAATATTGTCTGGAATATCCTTTTTGGCCAAGATGGTCATACTCGAAAGGAATTATAACACTTCCTTCCTTATCTATCATCCCATACTTGCCATCTTTCTTCGCAACCATGAATCCATATCTGACAAAGCGTCGATCCCTGTTATACTGCACTTCTAAACTTTCAAACTCAAACGGTATTTTCACCTCCTCTTTGAGGTTGACTGCTCCGTAACGAATTCCATCACTCGTCTCTTTCCCTGCCACAAGCAGGTAGTTATTATGCAATAATTTCCCGGAAAATTGAAGTGGATATACATGCAGCTTAAAACATTTCAGAGGTACAATAACTTTGTTTGAAAGCGTAACAACGCCAAATTTCCCAGCAACTTCAGCTAAGTAATAACCGTTTATTATTTCCTTCAGATCGTCATATTTCAGTGGGATACGGGTTCGTCCGTATCTATCTACAATCCCGACTTTCTCCTTCCCGTCTATTTCCCGACAGACAAAAAATAAAGAGCTGCCTTCATTGATATTCCGTATCGACACATCCTTTTCTAACTTTGTGTGCAGCGATCCTATTTCATTCTTGATAATGGGTGCATACGCATACTGCTCAACGATCAACTGGTCACAGCTTTTTTGGAAGTGCCGCACAATTTCTTCCCCCAACGAAGATAAGTCGGTGGCATACATAGCAGGAAATGCCTGATGCGCACGCTTATCATAATTCGGATCATATTTCCGTGCCAATTTTTTCAATCCCCGCGCAGATTCATACCACTCGTTCTTAATCGACACATTGGTAAAATACGCTCCATCTGCAAATTCGACATGACTCATGCCGACCGACAAGCCTTGAATCTGTCCAGCATCCCGAATGAAATCCTTGATAAGCGATACCAACCGGTTTTCAACGACTGATAATCGAGTCTCATATTTTGTAATAGGGGCTTCGATCCTGAAGTTTATTGTTGCCATAGCTTTCCGTGTTATTTATAACATTTTCCCAAGTTCAGACAGCAACTCAATCGATGCAGGTTCTCCCCTTTGCTGGAATTGAGTTATTCTTATTCTGATTGGACTGACGTCCGACTTCCGACGTCTTTAAACATCGCTCAATGAATGCCAATGATTCCGAAGTAGATAAAGATCCCGATTTCAATTCTTGATAACGGGCCTCAAGAGTAGGCAGCCTCAAAGGCTTTATCCCCTCGGCAATTCGCTGTTTATTGAGAGCCTCATACTTTTCCATCAGGAATTCATACATTGAGAGGGTCGGGTTCCGATGAGCGGCAACATTTGCGTACTGGATATTGAATTCTCTATGTAATTCAAGTGCAGTTTTCGCAGCACTCACATCGTTTTGCAGGTCGGCAAGTTCCTGCGATGTGCCCTCAAAGTGTGCATACATAATTGTATATTTAAATGGTTTTTTCCGAGCCTGATCGATGACTCGCTTCCTGCTGAGATACGATCCGAGACTCAATTTTCTGTAAAGTACCAGACTTTGTTATCCCGGTCTGCGGCTTTATTTCAGGCGTTACAGTATATGGCCGATCCCAAGCACCAATATCCAATCGAAAATAAAAATTTTCGTCAAAGTAATCATTTTGAATATCAGTATTAGAGCGATTGTATGACTTAGCATACTGCGTTATATCGTATAACATTTTATAAGCTCCATCAGATAACCAGTCCCTATAAAAGTCCGTAATCCCGATTGTTTGCCAGTTTCCCTTAGCAAGTCCCTTTCCTGCCCGGATCTCTTGGGGGCCTGAAAGAATCTTGACATTTATTTCAGAGCGATCCACACGTACAGAAAATTTATAATCCGGATATTGGGTTTTGCAATATGCACGGATCTTAATTGCAATTTCTTTAGTTGTGAGCTTGGTATCGTATCTGGAGCCTTGATAATCATTTGAGAGCTGATACCGTGTTTTATCCTTTTTCACTTCCTCTTTCTTGACTATGTTTTGCGCCCCTTCACATAATCTTTTGAACTCGGGTTCCGGCATTAACATCATACGCACATCATCTTTATAAAATCCCACACCAAACCGTTTACTAAGAGGTCGAATTAAATTTGTCGTACGCCTCTCTTTTGTTTGAGTATTTATCAGCGTATACGAATAGCCCGTACGTCGGGAATAGGTTATTTCCGAAACCACATAGGCAGCCTCCGGTTTTATTTCTGTATTAACACGAAGAATTAACTGACGTGTAACGGCCATCTGCACATCGGTATCATACTCTTCTTTCGCTTCTCCAAGGACAATTTTCATAATTGCTCATTTAAAGGTTATGTTTCTGTGAAGGATCTTTTATCGTCCTTTGTTGCATTTGGTAGCTCCTCTCTATATTGCGCAGAATCTTACTACGGGAATCTTCCTGTTGAACTCCCTGATGATTGGCTTGTTCGAGGTACAGACGAAGATTCGAGTCATTGAGAACCGGCATCCTGATCTCGAGTGCCTGGTGCAACTCGATCTTCGCTCCGCAGCTCTCGACCCAATCCGGCAATAAACAGATAGCATCACTCACGCGTAACATTTCAAGGTCGCGTTCCATATGATCTTCCCAGGGAGCATCGAAAGGCAGGCCGTTCTTCATCGGGTTCACGGGAGTATGGCCGGCGGCCTGGATGATTTCTGCATATTTCCCAAAATCAGCCTCTGCTTCTTGCTGGGTTTTTCCGCTGATTTTCCCACTGATATATACATCCATAATAACCAAGATTATTCAATATCACATATGTCTTTGTTGACTAACCCGTTTTTTCGTTTTTTGAGCAGACATCTTAACCGTCTCTTCTACCGACTGGAGTGTTTGACTCGGTTCCACAGATACGGATACACTCCGAACAAGAGGCTTCCCATCCTTATCAAGAACCGACTCCGACCTGATCGTATAATAAATCGGGCTGTAACGGGCTTTGAGAACGAATACCTGCGATTTATCGTTGGGGTTTTCACGTTCGTACTCCATAGACTTTCCGCTCATAATGGCATTGCTCTGTTCCGGGGTAAGAATTGAACCGTGCAGCGTCTTCGGGGCACGAACATACGTCGCTTCAGCAATAGCAAGACGGTTAAGTTCGGTATCGACCTCGGCGAAAAACTTTGCCCCCTTCTCTGAAACTAAAAGCTCATCAAGGAAGGCTCCGGCCTTCAACTTTTCAATCTGCTCGTCGGATATATTGATCGCATCCTGACCGTTCTTGATCTGCATACGATTCGGAATGACCAATTTCCGCTGGGCAAACAGAAAATCAAAGGAGATCCTTTCCTCACCATTTACCTCACTCACCAACAACCCTTTGATCCGTGCTTTATAGGGCCTCTTTGTATCTTTGGCTGAAAAAGTCATACACTGAGAAACGTAGCCTTCGGCGATTTTCCGGAACTCGGCTTTATGCCGTCTTCGAAACGACGGCCAATGTTCAGGTGACACATGCTTTTCCATGATCTCCTCTACCAGTTCCGGAGTAACCCGCTCTCTTTGTTCTTTTGTCAGCCGGCTTCTCTTGTCTTTAAAAGTCTGTGATGCTTCCATTGTTATTTCGTGTTTTGTGATTATGCCTTCTCAGCAAATATAAACAGATTATTTCAAATAATTTCAATTATTCAAATAATATAAATTATTTATATTAAATACTATAATATTTTAGAGCTGGCATATATCTATATATCAGCATAATAGCATAAACCATGAATTATATTTCCTGCTCGGCTTGTCCGCGACGCTTTTTTTCCTCTTCGTCTTCAGCTATTTTCTTCCCAACTGCGGCTCCCTGTACGAGCGTCTGGAGGTGTGCTGCCTGCGGCCGGACAGTTGTTTGAAGGATAGGTTTCTTCTTTGCAGATACCCCCCTCTTGCTCCGAACATAATGTAGGATCGTTTCCCATGACAGCTTCAGCTCGCTCCCCTTGAAAGTCAAGTCCGGCCGGCCAAAAGAAATTCCGACTATTCCGGCGCTATTTCTGTTATAAATAACATTTATATTGTATTGCGCCAACTGATTCAGTAGCTTGTCCCCAAACAATTCAGCCGCCATATCGGACTGCATATCAATCTGAGGCATATTCCGGAGAACCAGGTACAGGCATTTCCGGATATACCGCATTTCACGGATTCGTTCCTGCTTGACTGCTCTTAAAATATGCGATAACCTGCGCTCTGCAAAAACAGGTAATTTTGACAGGGCAACAGGATAAGAGTTACCCTGCGAGATAACATATCCTCGAGGCAATTTCTTTACCTTCAGCCCTCGTTTTTCGCACGCTTGGCAAAACCGATACATGCTATATGGTCGATCTTCGAGCAGGACTTTTTGAACTACTTGATCCATCTCACAGACCAATCCCTGATTTTGTTGCTGACGTTTATCCGCACCCTTGCCTACCTGATACCCGAATAATGGCGCAAGCTGTTCCAGCACGGTCTTCGTCCGTAATCCCTCGTAACTACTCGAAATAGCTTTCCCTCTTCGCACATCAACCCGACTGGAGATAATGTGATAATGAATATGCTGTTTGTCCGTGTGACGATACATTGCCCATGGTTGATTTACATATCCCATCTTTTGAAGGTATTGTCGGGCCATTGACTCAATCACCTCCGGCGTAGGATCTACTTCATTGTAGGCAAAACTGATAACGGCATGAAAAACCGGATCTTTGACTCTGGACGAACTTCGTGTAGAGACATCCATAAAGTACTGCGCAAGTTCAACCGGAGTATTGCCAATAATATTCTCAGTATGGTATAGTTCGCTCTCATGTCGGTCATGATAATGGAGCAGAGCTGCGAAACCCCGCGCCCGGGTTCTCCCATCACCCTGTTTCGGAGGCTTACGTATAATCTTAATAATCATTTCGACTTCAGGTTTTGTCGAAGTCGGTCTTCAAACGTATTCCATTCCTTCAATATGGCCTCGACTTGGTTGAGCTGTCTCTGAGCGACGCTGCCGATCACAACAGATCCACTTCCCCTCAAGGCATTCATAACCCGCGCAATCTGGTTGATATTGTTATTGACCTGCGACAGTGATCCGATAACGAAATTCAACAGATCCGTTTCCTCCCTGCTGCGGATGCGCATTTGGGAATAAAGCAATTTACGACGGATATATTCGGAATCCGACAGGTACGTCTTTCTGACCTCCGCCTTAAACCGGCCATATTCAGCGGATGTCAAACGGCAGTAAATTCTATGGTTTCTTTTATCATCCATATTCCTATTCAAAAATTAACCGAAGGGCAAATTTTCGTCAAATGCACCGCTTCCGGAGCATTGACGCAAGATACAACAGGCTGCGGAGCAGGTTGTTGTGAGAGTTTGTCCGACAAACTCACATCTTGCCACTTCTTTCGACCCTAAAAGCAAAAGTAGCTGTCCTTCACTAGGATAACCAAATAATACTGCCTTTCCAACGATCTCGCGCATTAATACACGAATTATTGAATTCATTATTTAACTAATTAATTATTAAGCTAATTAATCCATTAAATAAATCCTGAAAACACATGTAGAATTCGCCTCAAAAACGATGTATAATTTCATTCGCAAAAAATGACACGATAATTTTGCTCAGAAAATAATCCCCGAGAGATGGCAACCGAAAACAAAATATGCGCGTTCATGACGCAAAAGGGTGGTGCGGGAAAATCCGTCCTTACCAACATCTTACCCAACGAAATAATCCTGTGGCACCTGCTGCACTCTGGCAAACAAGTTAACGTTCTGGTCGTCGATATCGACCCTCAGCAAACCAATACGGCAAAGCGGAAACGAGATATAGAGCAACTGTCATACAAAGAAACTTCTCCGGAGTTCTTGGCGATGGATCTCGGACAAAAGACCGAGATCGGCCAGTTTCAGCGCCGCTACGCATTGCTCATCGACGCAGGATTCAAAACATACAAAATGCAATACGTCGATTTGGGAAACGACACACAAATATCCAGAGCATTGGAGAATATACAGTCTCAGGAATACGACTATGTTTTTATCGACTTCCCCGGAACCCTGACACAAGACGGCACCGGCGCTTTTCTGCAATTGGTACGACACATCTTCATCCCCACCTCGATTAACCCGAGTGATGTACTGGGCACAGAATGTTTTCTAAAAACTCTGCAAGGACTTCCGATCGACTTTCAGTCGAAACATATTCTTTGGAATAAGTTCGAGGTATCGCGGCTCCGGAAAACAAATTCCACAGAGAAGCGTCTCTCCAACGACTACGGAATCCCATTCCTTCAAACGAGGATTCCCTACTCTCCCCTGAACGACTGTAACACGGTCATTCCTGCATCCCTCAAGGTCAACCTTAACCTCGGCACCTACTCCGTGGCCAAGCCCTATTTACAAGAAATGGCGGCAGAAATAATTAAGATTACAAATGGCAAGTAGGCGCAAATACCAGAGCATACAAGGTCTGGCAGAATCTGCGGAGCTGATCGTGACCGAAGCCCCCACAGGAGAACAAAACGCAATGGGGAAAGAAATAATGTCTGAACTTAAACCAGCGTCTATTCCAGAACCAATGCCCAAACCGGAGAGAGAGAATCAGAATGATTACGAATCCGCTTTAGATCTGCAAAAAATCGCGACGCAGATCCTCATCCGACAAAACTACAAGAATTCGCGGACAGCGTACCCGATCTGCGAAGAATACCTGCACCGGATACGAGCGATAGCTATTCTCGGGGAGATCCCTATTACAAATGTTATAAATAACATTTTTGCACTCTTTTTCAATCCCGACGGGCCGTTGAATCCCACTCACACGGCGATTAAATCTTTGCTCACAGACAGCAACAACATGCTGAAGGACTACCTTATCTCCAATCGTACGACGCATAGGAAATAAAATGGATACATATATTAAATACTCTTTTCTGATCGAGATCGCCCTAATAATCGTCGTCCTCGCTTTGCTATACATTGCAGTATATTTCTATCGGAAAAAGCCAGTCAAATCTACCCCTGAAATGACCGTCAAGGAAATATCTCCGATCGAAGACGAAATAATATCGAAACTGGACAGAATTCTGACGATGATCCCGGTCGATTACGACTCAACGCTGCATTCTTCGGATGATGATATAAAGCATGACAAACGGATCATCCGGCAGATCACCGGTACCGAAGAAGAGATAGCTACGATTTTACCCCGCCGCGATTTCAACACACGCGACCTTTTTGAAGAATAAGCTATGGCACGGACAAGCTTGGAAAACATCATTCCCATATACAGGATCGGCGACGGCTATGCCATAGCTAAAGATGGCAGCGTAACCGTCGGCTTTATACTGACACTACCCGAATACGACACGCTCTCAAAGGCTGATTTCAGAGACGACGGCTCGGGGGACGGAATGCGGTTGTATACGCAACTGGAAGCTGCGATCAAAGATCTTGACGAAGGATATACTTTCCACCAACAGGATATTATCTATTATGCCCCGCAGGATCTACCGCACTACGACAATTATCTGTCGAAAACCGTGAATCAGATGTATAATGGGAAACGGTGGCTCTCGAGCAAATCATACATATTCATAACCAAACAAAAAAGCATTTCGATACAAAGCGACTATTCGGACGAGGCGATCGACAAAATAGTGAGTGTCATAAAACGCTTCAGAGCTGCGCTCTCTCAATTTTCCCCAAGGCGCATGGACGACAAGGACTGGTTAGAATATCTCCGGGATTTCTTCTCCATGCAGGGAAGATGCGCCCTCGACCTCTCGTTTCAAGATCAAAAATTCGGAAACTACAAGATGACCGGCATCGCAGTTCTCGCAGATCCGCACATCAAATCACTTCGGGATAAAGTGAGAAACAATGCAACCAGCAGTCCCTATGCACAACGGTTCAACGCTCTGGTATCGCCCCTGTGCTGGAGTGTCCCATGCTACAAAATAATAAACAACATCATAAGCCGGGAGGATCCCGTTGCAATAAGGAAGCATCTGAAAACCTTTACCCGAAACATAGCTTTTTTGGGCAAGGCAGCCGCGTCGCACATTGCATCGGCCGAAACGATGGCCGAGATTATAGAAACGGGAGAAAGCCTCCCTGTATATCACCATTTCAATGCCTTCCTGATTTATCCTGAAAATGAAGAAACCGCGATCGAGGATAAATTAGACATCGCACTGGAAAAAATGCAGATCGCCCCGACTAGGCTGTCACTGGACTTCGAGCATATCTTCATGTCGTCGATCGGCGGATGCTGTTCGGGGCTTGAATTCCCGCTTGACATGTATCCGACTTTTCTTGATGAAGTCACTGTTTTTTCAAATCTCGAAGCCGATTATGCCCAAGCCCGAGACGGTATCGTTCTGAACGATACACATGGGAAACCTGTCGTCGTCGATATCTTCAACGAGACCATGCGAAACTCACAGATCTCTAATCGAAATTTTACAGCTATCGGCCCATCGGGGAGTGGGAAATCGGTGTCCGCAAACAAATTGATCTCGGGCCTTGTCCAAACCGACGAATATTTCAACTTCATTCTCGACGATGGGGAAAGCTATGAAATGCTGCACTATCTCATGGGAGAGAAATCCGGGTATATGCGAATGACGCCTACGGGAGAGGAGTTATCGTTCAACCCGTTTCTGATCCCGTTCGTCGATCCGAAAAACGATTCGGAAAAACTATTGGTTCCGGAACTCGAAATGCTGACAAGCCTGATACTCCTGTTATGGGATCAAAACAATGGACTCGGATTAAAAGACGATCCCGGCAAAACTGCATATATCAAAAAGCTATTGTACGATTTCTACTCTCTCCGTTATGAACAGCGAACAGAGTACGTCAATTTCGATTCCTTCTATAAGTATATCATACAGCAGCACGAGCGAGGGACTTTAAATGACAAATATTTCGATTTCGATTCTTTCGAACTCGTATTGCATCAATACAGCAAAGAAGGAGAATGGTCGCTTTTATTGAACAGCCAAAACAATTCACTCAACCTCGCACCCCAGTTGCGCATGTGCATTGTCGAATTGAAAGCTGTATCCAATGTTAAATCAATCTACAAAATTGTACTTTATCTGGTTATGCTCATGGCCAAGAAAGTATTGGCCGAAGCCCCCACGAAATATAAAATCTTCTGGCTCGACGAGGCATGGAAACTCCTCGATGATCCGTACTTCGGGGATTTCATCAAATACCTGTACAAAACGATCAGAAAAGAGGACAGCGGCATCGGACTGATCGTCCAAGACGTGCCCGACATTATACACTCGGAACACCACGAGGCGATCATCAACAATTCCGACACCATGTTCTTCCTCTCGCATGAAGGCAAGGAGGCTAACCTCAAGAAATATCAATCAGAATTATCACTCACATCCCGGGATCTGGAGATCATCCTGTCAATGAAGAAATCCGACCACGCGATATGTATCCGGCAAGGCGCACATACCACAGAATATATCGTGCAACTTTCCCATGAAGAACTCGCCCTTTATACGACATCGAAAGAACACAAGGCTACGATAAAGAAATACATCGACCAATATAACGGCAACGTACAGATGGCCATCAATGCCTTTTGCCATGCCCAAAACAAGTAATGTAAAAATGTTATAAATAACACTTTTGCCTATGAAAAAAATACTCATCATCATTCTGGCCGGCGTGCTACTACACCCACTCCCGACAAAAGCGCAATTTGGGCAGGATGCAGCAGCTCTGATAGGATTCCTCACTCCGTACCTCGGAGCATTGGAAGCCCTGTCCGAAGCGTCGGGAATGGAAATATCCGACCTGAAGAAAATTACCCAGCAATCAATACAGCTCACAAGTTCTCTGGCCAAAGTCTATAACGCCGGGAACAGACTATACCGGGTCTCGTCACGAACCCACGAGATATACATCGAGTATCTCGAAACCATAAAATATATATATGACAACAGCATTTATTTCGAAGACGAAGAGGCCAGCTACCATGTGGCGGTTCTGAATAAGGTCGTCTTCGGCCAAGCGGATCAAGACGGGAAACTGTCCGTAAATAATATCATGGACGGGGCAATGGGTGATCTGAAAGACTTACTCAATAGTATGCAATCCGGCGCACAAACCACACTCACTGAAATGGCGCGATATCTCGATGATGTCCGTAAACAAATGGACGATACATATGGCATCATTTGTAGTTACCACACCTATCTCATATGTTCAGTCAATCGCAAACAACACGAACTGGGGATGTACGAACTCGATGAATATTTAACAAATCGGAAAAAATGAACCCAATACTCACTTCTGGTCTCGCGAATATAATCAATTCGTTCACTACACAGTTCGAAACCTACTTCAATTCAAACTTTTTAACGCTCCTCTCCTCAGAAGTAGGCAGTTATTATGGCGTCCTCGGAGCGGGATTAATGTTCTTCCTTATAGTAAACGGAGCATTATTCGCTCTCAGAGAAAAAACCGGAAAAGATTTACAAGCTGAGATAATGAGGTGCGTACATCTATTCCTAATACTCATATTCGGCTATTGCATAATACCTGCGGTTGATTTTTTTGGGGAAACCGCCATTGAATATCTGTATCCGAACAGACAAGATGCTATGCAGGTCGCAATTGACAAAAGCGATGGCCTCGGCCGCATTGAGGCAAGCGAGTACGCACTGAGTGAAAATGACATAAGAAATGTTAAACGCGCCCAAGCCCGGGTGTCGAAAAGGAACTATAATGGAGCAAAAATAGACAATGCTTCGGACTTCAACGAGGACAATAAAAAAGAATCGCTTTGGAGTCTGATCAAAGGAGGCTTGGTCAAATTGCTCGCAAATATATGTCTCATCGTCGGAGCATTCTGCAAGCTGATAATTACCTTTTTTGTACTTATCATTAAGGCATTGCTACGAATTACTTTCCCCGTTGCGGTCGCCCTGTCCTTTATATACGGAGCAGAAAAGACCATCGGCGCATGGTGGCAAAGTTACATAACGGTAACGATGATGAGTTTCATCATCGCGGCCATCGAAATATTGCAGAACCTTTTGCTCTTCGATGTCGCCAGCAATTCACTTTCCGTAGCGCAATTGGGAATAGCATTAATGGCATTCGCCTTCGGAGCGGCCTATCTCTGCGCTCCGACGCTGACGGTTCTTTGTGTCGGTGGTTCTGAAGCCGCAGCTCAACTTCCCCAACAAATTACCACTTCGTTCATGACTGTCGGCGCGATGACTTGGGGAATACTCAAGAGTCGTTCGGTAACATCCGGACAATTCTTCAAGGAAACTTATCTGAAACAAAAAAAAGGAGTATCCGGACGATACTTTGAATAATAGACCATGAAAATCTTTGAACATCTGACACAGCTCGACAACGCAGTCGGCTTCTATCGCAAAGGTATCATCGCGATACTCATTGTCTGCGCGATATTTATGACCGCCATGTATATCCACACTGAAACGAGGATATTGCAGGCGACCTCCTCGGCTTACATACTCAATCAGGATGGTGATGTAGCGATCGCAACCCGGATTAGGGCCGCCGAGTTCCGCAAGATCGAGGCAGAAGCCCATGTACGGCTCTTCATCATGCTGTTCTTCGACATCGACAAATACACCTATGAGCAACGCATAAGCAGCACCTATGCCCTTGGAAACTCGTCAATATACGCACTCAAACAGCGGTTCGACAAGGACAACTGGTTTACGAACATGCGCCAATACAACATTTCCCAAAGCGTGCAGATAACCGACTTGAAGTGTGTCGCAGAGAATCCGCTGACGGTAGACGCCATATTCACGGTAACGATCACCTCGGAAGTCCATAGTAAACCGCAAATTTACGAAGTATCCATCACATTCTATCTCGAGGAAACAAAAGAGAGGACGAAAGAGAATCCGCATGCACTCGCTATCACGAAAATCGACTTCAAAAACTTTAATTTAAAACAATAGCACTATGAAACGGAAAATCATTGTTTTACTGCCAATTTTACTTTTCATCCCAATCTTTCTGTGGGCTGCCGGTGGACAGGACATAGCAGCCACGACAAAGCTAAAGGGTGTAATCAAAGATGGCGTACAAATCGTGGCTGGCTTGATCGCCCTTATCGCTGTAATCAAAATAGGGTTGAGTACGGCCACCAAAAGCATCCTATCCGGACAAGAGATATCCCAGAAGGAAACGAAGGATATAATAACAAAGCTGGGATATCTCATCATCGGTCTTTCGGTAATGTTGTTCGCCTCGTCGATTTCAGATTTCATCACGCAAAAACTCTAAAATGCCCCAGAGACCACGATACAGATGCAGACTTTGCGTTTATCCCCCCGTATTTAAACTTCCGCTGGGGATATTTCTCCTTATGCTTGCAGTACTGGTCACAAGCGTTCTTGGAGCTGCGGCCTCCTCGATGTGGAGGCTCTTCATCATTATCGACATATTATTCGTGATCGTGATCTACACCATAAACACTTTCTTTGCCGGAAATTTCGGCTGGAGTAAAAAGCGACCGCGACATGCTCATGTTAAAACAGGACAATACATTGCCCGGGTCAATTACGCACTAAAATTACGACAGGATGGACAGCAGCAGGACAGATAAATTCAAAAAATGGTACGATCGTAATAAGCAAAAAATAATCTTATTATTAGGTATGGCCGTTGTGCTTATACTGATATTCGGACTTATAATCCGAGGAGTACTATCAATACAGTCGAACACAAGTACGGATGAGAGGGTGGCATCTGAAGATATTGCATTTGACATTGTGGCTGAAACACCCCGGACACAAGGGGATACCGATGAAAAACTCTATCAGGAAAGACTCGCAAATAGCCAGAGCAAGACAGTGCCTGAAGATGTAAAAATATCTTTCGATGCCATATTTGTTCCAGAAACGCCTACGGGAGAAACACCTTCCCCTGTTGCGCAGAGTTCACAAGTTCCCGGCACAACGACGAGTTACGCTCCGGCCGCGGAACGAAACGCCATGGAGAAATCAGCCATCCAGCAGGAACTCGATGCGATCTACAATTCACAGTCGCAGAATCAACCCAATGCCACGGCCACAGACGAGTCCCAGACCGCGCCATCGCGTCCGCTGACAAAAGATGAAATCCTGGCCCAGCAAAAGAAACTGATGGAAGAAGGATTCAACCTTTCGGATCTGCAAGATCCAATGAACACGGATTCCGATGCAGCAGTCTCCATTGCATCACCCAGTGAGATTCCGGCCTTCATACACGGGCCGCAAACCGTCATGGTCGGCAATAGGCTGGCACTGCGTATCGACACATCGGTAATTCTTTCAAACGGGCAGGTCATTCCCCGAAATTCCATAATATATGCACAGATCGCATTAAACAATAATCGGGTACAGGTCACTGTCGAATCCATAAAATTCGGCGCTGCAATATATTCTCTGGAGCTTTCCGGGTACTCTGAAGACGGCAGCCCCGGACTGCCAGTCCAAAATGACCAGAACCAGAAGATCGTGGGCGATGCCACAAGCTCGGCCGCAGCGTCGGCGATCGACCGGAAGATCTCGACAGTGACCGGCGGACTGGTCGGCTCCGTCGTCCGAGACATTTCAAATGCGGGGCGCTCACGCAAAGAAACATATGTATCATTCTTCGACAACCAAAAGGTCTTTCTCCGGCCCGGCCTGCCGAAATAAAAATGTTATAAATAACACTTTTAAGTAATGAAAAATTATATTTTCGCCATCGTATTCGTTTGTTTGGCCACATCGGGGTATGGAGCAAAACCCGAACAAATACCTCTCCAGCAAAACAAAGTCTGCCAAATTATCTTCCCGGATAAGATCGCCAAGATCCGCGGGGGATTCAATCCCAATTACTTTGCCCTCGACAAGTATGACAATATCCTCTATATCCAATGCCTGACAGACTTTCCGAGTACCAACCTATCCATCATTACAGAGGATACGAGCTGCTACATGCTCGACCTATGTTATACGGAAAAGAGCGAGAAGAATGCCTACATCATCGACATTGCCGACAGAATCTACGTCAATACTCCAGACCCATCCGAGGCAGGACTGAAGCCATCTTCCCCATTGCGGTCACAACTTGATGGAGATAAAATACCGGCACCGGCCACAGCACATCCGGAAACCGGAGAATATGAATCAATCCTGAAGCAGCGGGATTTCATCGTGGCCCAAAATGGAGTTGCGGACAAAGCAATGGAAGTATTCCTGAAGGGCATATACACCAGAGATAATTACGTTTATTTCAAATTGGACATCACCAATAACAGCGAGCTGCCGTACACCTACAACTACTGCGGCTTCGCAATCGTCACAAAAAAGAAAGGCCGAATGACGTCCTTTGACCGGACAGATCTGTCGCCGGCAGGCAGTTACGTCCCGGCACACACCATCGAGTACAAAAAGACGATGACCGTGATCTATAAATTCGACAAATTCAATTTCTCCAACGACAGGGTTTTGCTGATCGAAATGGTCGAAGACAACGGGGAACGGGGACTGTTCTTCAGGGTGACATCATCCACATTCCTGAAGGCGCGAAAAATATAAGAAGAGGGGCGGTTTCGCCCCTCCCCATTTTTTACCTGCACTCAAACGTAAAAATGTTATAAATAACATTAATTGTGGATTATCGTTTACCGGAAAGTGCAGTACAGGTTGGTCAGTTGCCATAATTATCTATATTATCTCACATTTCAATTTTGAAATACCGCATCACCGCCCGAAAGTTATCCTGAGCCGTGCGGCAGGTATCCAACAGGTATTCGTGGGCTCGATCCCACTCGTGCAGCCCCCGGTAGTAAAACAGCTTGAGATCCTCGTCGATGATGAAGGGCACGACGCGGTTGGCAAGGCACTCCTTGAACATGATAAGCCGACCCACGCGGCCGTTGCCGTCCTGGAAGGGGTGAATGCACTCAAAAGCGTGGTGGAACGCCACGATGTCTTCAAGAGTTTTATTCGTAAGGGCATTATAGTCCGAAAGCAGCGCCTTCATTTGCGCTGCGACCTGCTCGGGCGGCGTGGTTTCCTGTCCCCCGACCTCATTGGGAAATTTCTTATACTCCCCGACGCGGAACCACGTGCGGCGACTGTCGGAGGTACCCGCCTTGAGAATGCGGTGCAACTCCTTGACGAATGCTTCGGTCAGGCGTCCGGAAGCAGCCTTGTCGATTACCAGGTCGATGCAGCGGAAGTGGTTCGAAGTCTCGATCACATCATCCACGTTGACCGCCTGATCCGTAACGCCCAGCGTATTGGTCTCGAAAATATGACGAGTCTGCTCCTGCGTGAGCCGGCTGCCCTCGATATGGTTGGAGTTGTAGGTCAACTCGATCTGAACACGGTGGTAGATGCCGCCCCGGAGCTGCATGTCCTTCTGCTCTTTCAGAAGGTTGAGCAGCGGATTGTCGCTGTATGGTTTCTCCTTGCCGCGCCGCGGGCGCACGGCATCCTCTGGGATATTCCATGTCTTGCCCGTTAAGAAGGCCCCCTTAATCTTACCTACGGCGCACCAGTTGCGCACCGTACGCTCCGACACGACCCATCTTCGGGCGATCTCACTGACCGAAAGATAATTCATACGATTTCATTTCTGCCGTTATCGGCAAATACCTTGCACTTCCAACGACAAAGATAGCATTTTTTTTGCCGATAAAGCAAATGCCCCGGGCTTGGACAGGGGTTATAGCCGTGCAGGTTTCATCAGGAATCATCAACGGGTAGCAAGCCCGAACATAAACTAAGGCACTGGACATAGACGCTCCTGTCTCGATAAGGTCTCAACTGACAAAACAACCAACAGGCAGCTTACACTTTTTATTTCCCCAAAACATGCAGATCGCAAAATTTTAGGGCAGATACAGCAGATTAGGATTTTTGACTATATTTTCACAACAGAAAGCACATAAACAATTAAAGTACAATATGTTATAAAATAAAAATGCAGAATTGGTAACACAGACCGTTTTATCGCAAGATAGATATTGGACAAATTACAGATAGTTAACACTTTGCATAACTGAAGCGCAAAAATGGTAACACTGATGAGAGCAAAACTCAAAAAATACACATAAAAATATGTATATCAGCAAATTACAAATAGAATATGCAAAAATGGTAACACACAAACATCCCCAAATATCTTATGTTATTTCAAAAATATCAGCATGTTGCAATACAAAAAACGCAAAAATGGTAACACAGACCATAAAAAAGAGGGGAATTTGCCCCCGAATCAATATTTCAAGCGCAAAAATGGTAACACACATTAAGAACAATTTTTGTCATAATAGCAGGTAGACACGAAAAACTGAAACTGCAACACCCTTTTCCCCATTGCGAATAAACAAAATACCTTTTCCCTCGCGCGTGCGCGCTACGCGCGTATGCGCGTTTTGAGTTCATTTTTTTTGAGTTCTATTTTGAATAAAAGAAGAAAAATATATAAATATATTTTTCTGATTATATATAAGGTATACAAGCGCAAAAATGGTAACACAGAGCTACAAAATTGGTAACACTGAATGGGGGTTCGTGTGCAAAATTGGTAACACTGAATTTGAAAAAACGCAAAAATGGTAACACAGAACTGCCACAACTTACATTTTAACATCCTCGCAGAAAAACATCTCATACGACAACGGCTCTGGAGCAATGCTCCAGAGCTGTCACCGTATGAACGGACAGCCATTACGCCGCAAACCGCTGCGGTGTGATGTTCGACTCGTAAAGTTTCGCCACGAGCGCCTCGCAGAGTACCCGCGCCATGTTCACTTCGACGGCGTTGCCGATAAATTTTTTCTGCTCTTCCT
>ERZ1673736.760-NODE-760-length-48061-cov-6.107695_pt1 | contig 48061 bp, 43 predicted proteins | sample MGYA00580212_ERZ1673736 | MGnify/ENA primary metagenome ERZ1673736 (study PRJEB41218, sample SAMN15661752) | gut metagenome | host: Homo sapiens | place: Canada: London | collected 2015-08-20/2019-03-30 | study: EMG produced TPA metagenomics assembly of...
TTTTGCTGAGAAAGTAGTACACGACGTATGAAATCCCATCAGCATAAATCCTGAAAACTGTGGCTATATTTCAGTCTATATGGCTGGATGACGCTACAATAATCTAAGGAATCCCACGGTTTTAACCGTGGGAGTATGTCAATTGAATATAGAGGCGCTCTCCATGCTTGTCACATACGAAATCGACTTCTTTTGTTCCCTTCTTTCCGACTGTGACAATGTAGCCACGGCGCATTAGTTCCATGTAAATGATATTTTCAAGAATTAGATTTATATCGCGCATGTTGCCGCCGAAGACGGCTTCTCGAATACCATAATAGTGAGTATATCATATCACTAGTATACTAGATAAAACAAGTGAATATTACAATTTTATCGAGTATAAAATATAAAATTGAACATATTAGGGATTTTATCGAGTATAAAAGATGAAAAATGATTTGAAAAAATTAGAAATATTGAATACTTGGTAAAATTGCACGATAGATACATATGAAAACCTTGTGGAAAAGTCCCTTTGAACACTTGAAAAAAAGAAGTAAAATAAAAAGTGGAAAAATAAGCTTTATCTAAGAAGAGTAGAGGTGAAAGTAATGTATCATATCGGAGATTGGGTAGTTCGGTCGTCAGATGGTTTGTGTAAGATTGCAGACATCACAAATCCAGATTTCGTTTTAGATAGCAAAAAGATGTATTATCAGTTGGTCTCAGCATCAGATCAAAACGGAAAGATTTATGTACCGGTCGAGAGCGCACAGGATATGATGCGCCCAGAGATGTCTTCGGTAGAGGCAAACGAGCTGATCTTGCAGATTCCAGAAATTAAAGAAAGCTGGATTGTAAGCGAAAGGGAGCGTCAAAATCACTATAAGAAGGCGTTGCAAAGCAATGATCCAAAGCAGTTAATTGGAATCATCAAACTAATTTATCAGAGAAAAAAAGCTCGTCAGGCGCAGGGAAAGAAGACAACAGCGGTAGACGGACAGTATTTCAATTTGGCAGAATCTCGCTTGTACTCAGAGCTAGAGCATGCGTTAGGAAAGAGCAGAACTGATGTAGAATCGATGATCAAAAAGATTTGCGAAAAAGAATAAAACTTTAAATTTTTTGCCGTCTCGAGCATTGCTCGAGACGGCATCGTAAATTACCGGGAAGATCGTTGACTAATCATTGACATAGGCACGCGCAATATTAATCGAAACTGGAAAAGGTAAGCTGTATAGAGAAAGTCAATATTGTAGCGCGTATCGCGACAGATGATTTTTTCTTACCAAATTATAGTATAAAGATCAAACTTATCCATCTAGGAACAACGATTTGGGCTTGCGGCAAGATAGCATTTGTATTATAGTAGGGAGAAAGTGGTAGACTTGAGTTGACGGATTAAAAAGCTGTCGCCAAGTGAGCTGTCATGAAAAATAGAGTTGAAGCTTGGAGGAAAATGGTAGTGAATATTAAACTAGTAAAGCTGACTGTTGAATATAAGAAGCAGCTGAAAGATATGATGGATGAGTGGCTGGCAGTCGAAAAGGACTTCTCTCCATATGCAATTCGAAAGAATGATTACCATGATTTTGAGTACTATTTGGAAAATCTAGAGACAAAAGAAGGCGAAAAGCCTGGTCTTGTGCCAGACTCTGTCTATTTTTGTTTGGATATCGACCGCAATATTTTTGTCGGTGCTGTGAATATTCGCCATTATTTAAACGAAAGTCTCTATAAGAGTGGTGGGCATATTGGCGATGGGATTCGTCCGAGTGAGAGAAGAAAAGGTTATGCGACAGCGATGATTGGTCTGGCTCTTGAAAAATGCAAAGAACTTGGCATTAACAAGGTGCTAATGACCTGCGATAAGACCAATATTGGATCAGCAAAATCAATTATAAATAACGGTGGTGTATTGGAGTCTGAGTTTGAAGAAGACGGTGTGGTGGAGCAGAGATATTGGATTACGCTGGTTTCAATTTGAATTGCGAAGGTGTCAGATGCAAAGGATTTGCCAGATATGCAAGTCTAGCTGTGGAAGATGAACATTTGACGAGGTGATCGGCACGATAGCTTTATCATATATTAAGGAAAGGAAAGACAGAATGCAGTATCGCAAAGATAGAAAAGGCAATGACATCTCCTTATTAGGATTTGGTTGTATGCGATTTGAGGGAAGCGGAACAGGAGAATATTTTCAAAAGGCAAATGATCAGGTGATGGAGGCAATCAGACAGGGTATAAACTATTTTGATACTGCATATGTCTACAAAAATAATGAAAAAGTTCTTGGACGTATTCTGGCCGAGAACAATTGCAGAGATCAGATTTATATTGCGACAAAGCTTCCGCAGTATATGGTGCGTTCCGTTGCACAGGCAGAAAAAATCTTTAATCAGGAGCTGGAGCTTTTGCAGACTGATCATATTGATTATTATCTTATGCATATGCTGAATGATTTGGCTTCTTGGAATCGCTTAAAAGCGATGGGGCTTGAGGATTGGATCAAGGAGAAAATGGCCAGCGGAAAGATTCGAAATATCGGTTTTTCCTATCACGGCAATACCGAGAATTTTAAGCCAGTTGTAGATGCGTTTGACTGGGATTTTTGCCAAATCCAGTATAACTATCTGGATGAAAATATTCAGGCAGGAAAAAAAGGTCTTTTGTATGCGGCAGAAAAAAATCTTCCAGTGATCATTATGGAGCCTCTTCGAGGAGGCCGTCTTGTTGGAATGTTGCCAGAGACAGCGAAAAAGCGCATTGCAAAGTCTAATGTAAATGAGTCAGCTGCTTCGCTAGCACTTCGTTGGCTTTACGATCAGCCACAGGTAACATGTGTGTTATCCGGCATGAACTCAATGGAGATGGTAAATGAGAATTGTAAAACTGCATCACTGGCGCTGCCGGGCTGCCTGACAGCTGATGAGCGACAACTGATTGAGGATGTGAAAAACGATATCAAAAATAGTGTAAAGGTAGGCTGTACAGGATGCAATTATTGCTGCCCATGCCCGAAGGGAGTAGATATTCCAGCTGTTTTTCAGTGTTATAATCAGTTGTCAGAGGACAGTCATGCGCGCTGGCGCTATATTCAGATGACGACATTTAGAAAAGAGACAACAAATGCTGCAAAATGTGTTGGCTGTGGTGCCTGTACAAAGAAATGTCCTCAGCATCTGGATATACCGCAGTTATTGAAGGAAGCTAAAAAGGAGCTTGAGACTCCGATGTTCAAGATTATAAATTGGGGAACGCATTTTTTCCATTTTTATTAAGATATATATATAATTAAAAAAAACGACACACTAGCGTGCCGTTTTTTTGTGTCTTGATCAATCTCGTTATCTTTGTACATCAAAGCTCTGGTTCATAAGTCTCTGGATACTCTCAACATCAGTGATATTTGTATCGCCATGAATAGAGTGCTTCATAACAGAGGAAGCAACGGCAAAGTTGACAACGTCTCTTGGCTTATAATTGTTCATAAGAGCATAAATAAGGCCAGATGAGAAGGCATCGCCGCCGCCTACACGGTCAAGAATCTGGAAGCGGAAAAGCTTGCTTTCGTATGTCTGTCCATTATAATACAGGTAAGCCTTTAAGGAGTTTTCGCTGCTTGAGTGGGTGTAGCGAACATGTCTTGCAATTGCTTTGAAATGATAGCGGTCTGCCATTGCCTGGAAGATGCGGTCTTGCTCCTCATAATCAGGCTGCATGGACATGCCATCCTTTAAATCATGGCCATTTTCATCCTGCAGATGAAGTGGTTCAATACCAATAAGCACATCGACATATGGAAGGTAACGGCTGATGATATCTCTTGCCTCATCGAAGCTCCACAGCATACTGCGGTAATTGCAGTCAAAGCTGATTGTCATGCCGAGCTGTCTTGCAGCGTAGATTGCAGCTTCGATTAAGATCTGGCAGCTGTTAGAAAGTGCCGGCGTGATTCCGCTTAAGTGAAGCCAGTCATAGCCTTCAAGCAAAGCCTTAAAGTCAACTGTGGTATAGTCATATTCTGCAAAGGCAGAATGTTTGCGGTCATAAATTACTTTAGAAGAACGTACACCAATTCCTTCCTCAAGGAAATAAACGCCCATGCGCTCGCCGCCGAAGATAATAGGGGATGTATGTACATCATTTGCCTTTAAGGAGCGGACTGCGCTTCGTCCGATATCATTGTCAGGAAGGACAGTAAATACTGTAGTATCAACGCCAAGGTTTGCTAAGGAGACAGCAACATTTGCTTCAGCACCGCCAAAATTAACAACGTAAGAGCTGGTAGTGCGAATCTTCTCATAATCCGGAGGGGAAAGACGCATTAAAAGTTCGCCGATTGTGATAAACTTCATGATTTTTGATTCCTTTCTTTCACTATTTAGAGACGTTTCACTATTACTGTCAATGAAGTCCGTGGATAAATAAAGCTAGTAAAATCAAGGGTTTGCGCACCTATAAGTTGTACGGTACGACAAGAGTACGACAAACTAACCTGCGATAACGGGTTATAATAAACGGTTTTAAATTAAAATCGTGTCAGTTCAAGTTCATATTTTGTATTACGAGGACACTTTCCTAAAAGAAATTTTGGGAAAGTGTCCTTTTGCGTTATAGTCAAAAAAATATGAAAAGGAGATCAATATGAATAGTACAGCGTTAGGTGCAACAAACAAAACAGAAAGCGGCATTATGTTTAAAAGTAATGCCCATGAAAAATTCTACTATGAAAAACTAAAAGAGGTGCAATATCAGGACGAGTACCATATGGCACTTTTTTATTGTCTTGGTATCAATAACGATACGAGACAGAATTTTGATCGTATCTATGACCTAAAAAACGATTGTGTAAAGCCAGAATGCTTAAAAGAAGGCTGGCAAACAAGCGGAAGCAAAAAAGTAACCAGAATGGCATTAAGCCTTTTCTGCAATGGAGTACCCAGCATAGACGAAAATGAGTCTGTAAAAGAACAGCTGCATGAATGCAGACAATATACGGCAGAAGAACTTTTCTGTTGTGCGTATGCACCATTCTTCTGGCAAGCAATTAGAATCCGTTATCCAGAATATGAGACTTATGACAGAGAGGTATACAAATTGCTGGGAGGATTGGACTGAAGGTGTTAAAAATAAGAGTAATTGGAACAGAGAATGAAATTATATGGTTTCAGAGCCTCATGAAGAATCACCTTCAGGTTAGGGTTTTGGAGATATCAAAGTCATACAGAAACAAAGAAACTAACAACCATTATAGATCTTACATAGAGATCGAAAAGAAAGATATAAGCAAGTAACCGTAAACCGTAAAATGAATTGAAAAATAAAAAGGAGCAGACGAAATGAAAACAATCGCATTTTACAATAACAAGGGTGGTGTGGGAAAGACCACACTGGCAGCAAATGTAGGATATAACTTATCAGCAATAGGCTATCGAGTATTGATGGTAGATTGTGATCCGCAGGGTAATTTATCTTCCTTTTTTGGGCGATACGATCTGACAAGAAAAGGACTGATGCAGGCACTGGAAGGGCAGCAGCGCTGCATATATCGTACTAAATATCATGGACTGGATATCCTTCCGGGAAACATCTATAGTGAGTCATTGACACCACAGCCGGAGACAATGGAAAACGTACTTCAACAGTACGCAGAAAAATATGACTGGTGCATTCTGGATTGCGCACCTGCCTTTTCCAGATTAACGGAATCAGCTGTTCAGGCATCCGATGAGGTTATCATTCCGATCAAGTTAGATAATTTCTCAATTGAGGGAATCGACACAACAATGTCAAAGTTGGCAGATCCGGCAACGGCGCATGTTGTCATTAACGCTTTTTCAGCGTCAAAGGCAGCTAAGGATTTCCTGAGCAGACTGGTTCAGCAGTACAATTATCCGCTTTGCGAGACGTTGATTCGATATTCAACTATGGTGGATGCGGCGAATTTCCGTAAAAAGCCGATGGCAAAGAAGGCAAGATTTCACTGGGTAACAGCCGATATGATGGATTTGACGGAGGAGGTATGTGGATATGGCATCACTAACTGAAACACTTACAGGATTGAAAAATAAAAATACAGATACTACGGCATCTGCTCAACAGCGTTATCCGGTGCAGTTCATTAGCTATACATGTCTGGAGGGTTCCAGTTACAACTTTTATCCGATGACGGAGATTGACGATCTGGCAGATGCAATTGAACTGGCAGGTCGCATCCTCCAGCCGCTTCTGGTACGCAGAAAGGCACCGGGACGCTATGAGATCATTGCTGGACATCGCCGCTGGACAGCGGCAAAAAAGCTTGTTGAGCAGGGAAGAACGCAGTATGCTATGATTCCGTGTCACGTGCAGGACGGTGATGAAATGATTGCAAGAATCAATCTGATCGTAACAAACTCCCAAAGAGAAAAAACAGCTTTCGTTAAGATGAAAGAAGTAGTAGAGCTTGAGCAGCAGCTGCAGGAGCTGGCGAATGGTTCAGAAGATGAACGAAAAAAATTCAGCAGGATCACAGGTCTGAAATTAGATAACGGAGAAACTGTGACAGCACGTGTGCTTCGCAAGTTGGTCGCAAAAAAAGCTGGACTTTCTGAAACAAACGTAGCTCGACTGAAACATATAGATCAGAATCTGGAGCCGGAATTGAAAGAAGCACTGGAGGAAGGCAAGATTGGCATTTCGGTTGCAGATGAGTTAGCTCGCTTAAAGCCAGAAGATCAACAGGTAGCAGTAAAAAAACTGGAAGCCGGAGAAAAGATTTTTGTGCAGTCGGCAAAAGGGAAGGAAGCAGTCGCAGAAAAAGCTAATCAAAATGAAGTGAAGAGCGTGTCCGAATCGGACACGCCAAATCAAGACAAAACAGCCGACAACAGAGCAATCTCCATGCCGGAGCCAGAAGAAAAAAATTTTGAAGTGATGGTAACAGATGAAGAGCAGCTTCCGGGTCAGATCAATATGGATGAGTACATTTCAGATCAGCAGGAAGAGCCAGAGGAAGAAAATGTAAAAACAAACAAGGCAGAAGAAATTGATGCGAATAAAATTTCAAAGAAGCCGGAAGAAAACACAACGGTTGAGGTTCCATCTGTCCATGAAACTACTATGAAACCTGAGTCGGATAACCTGAAGCCGAAAGGAATTTCCAATCATGATATGGCAGAGCAGTACATGATGCTGTATAAGAGATCGGATGCATCAACAGAGGACTGGGAGAAGATGCACAGACAGCTGGCAGACTACTTTGGAATACTCTTAGACTAAAAAAGTGGGGAAAGGGGAAACTATGGACTCAAGGCTTACAGATGAAATGATTGCTGAAATTTTGACGCGCCATGGTGAACTGCTGCAAGCGTATCAAAATCAGATAAGAGAACTGACAGAGGATTACAATACAGAAAATGAACTGATCGAGATCACTCAACTGCGCAGCCCCAGATATGGTGTCGTTGGAAAAAGTAGTAATCAGATAAGTCTTGATCAAGTCTATCAAGCTGTAGAAAAACAGAGAAAAGAATATCAGGAGGCAGTTTGCGCAGAAATCCAGCGTTTGTTGGAGGCACAGAATCAAGTACAACAGATATATCTGTGCTATCTACATCTGCCAAAAAAGCAAAAAGAAATTCTGAAAGAGTTGTACATTAACAAGAAATTGTATAAGGAACTCGAACATCCGGGATTGTCAGAGAGGACGATCCACCGGATTCGGAAGCAGGGACTGGAAACCATAAAGAAGTTGTATCTATCTAAAGAGTTTGCAGGAACTGAGATCCAGTAGATGAGCAGGCGGAAAAGAAAGGAGTGACAGACAGATGAGAAAGATTCGCGCAAGCGTTGTAGAGAGACTGGAAAAGGCAAAATTAACGAATAAGGAATTAAGCATATTTTTACACCTTTGCCAGTATCAGACGGAAACCGGAACGGTATCTGGTATTTACTACAAGGATATTTGTGCTGCACTTAAATTGTCTAATCAGACTTTCTATTCCGCCTTGTATCAATTGAGAGATTGTGGTTTGATCAATCTCTGGAAAACAAACAAAATTGACTGGGATATCCAGATCATAGGAAATGATTGCAGCAACATTGAAGAGGTTAAAAAGGAAGGCTATCTGTCCGTTGCAGATGGCCTGTTTGCCTCGGAGAAATTTAGAAAGTTGAAGGCAAATGAAAAAGTTATGGCAATGCGATTATTGGTATACTGTCGCTCTGGACAACGCACATATAAGGAAGCAAAAGCAAGTTTCTTAGACAAAATGAAAAAGATGCTTGGATGCGGACTTCGCGCAGTAAAAAAATATTTGACAGCGCTAAAAGAACTGTTTTACATTGGAATTAAAGATAAAATGTATTTGATCACAATTCGTCGTGGTGTAGCAGATCGAGTGTGGGGAGCGCCTACAGATACAGAATTAGAGCTTGGGCATAAAGTACATGCAGCCTGCAATCGAAACAAGATCAGCGAAGACGATAACGCAAAAAAGGATACAGCCGAATTAGCAAAACAGTATCGGCAGGACATAGCAGAAATGCAGGAAACAGGTGCGATGCCGGAAGATATTTTTGGTTACCTGATCGGAAAAGCAAAAGATGGATTATCCGGAAAACTGAATCCTAAGTACATACATAAGGTACTGAGAAATGAAATTGCAAACTTCCAGCGCGCAAAGAAAATGGCAGTTGCCAGTGGTACGCAGGCATTCCAGAATTTCACAGGGCGTACAAACAACAACTACATGGAAAAAGTATTAGCACAATGGAGCATGATGTAAAATCCCAAAATAATGGATAATCGGCAAAAATGGCTGGCTGAATGAAGGCAGTCTTTTTTGCGTACAGTAAAACAAAAGATAACTGTTTGAGAGAAGAGATTAAGGAAAGGTCGCGCTCAATAAAATAGGGAAGCTAGCTGACATGGAGATTACCAGGCATGTCAGCTGCTTTTTTACATCAAAGTCATTCCAATTTTGAGGTCTGTTTCCAGAAGTCATTCTAATTTTGAGGCTCGAAAATGGGAGGTCATTCTAAAAAGTGGGATAATTGTGGATAACTTTATTCCAATTTTGTTCCTGCAGGCGAGAAGAAAAATTGAGTAAAAACAAGGCTTTTAGGTACTTTAGTTTCTGGTGCATATCTCCTTCTTGCTTTTATACCCTTCCTGACTTATGAATGATAATCTATTGCAGAATAAAAGCTGCATAACAGCATATCTTCTTCCGTTTTAACTTCCTGTGGCTCCAGAAGGGAACAGAAAACCCTAGGGAAAATGTCTGCCTATCAGAAGGTGTCCGCAAGCGGACAAAAATAATAGCGAACAAGGTGAATGCTCTTTACGAATATGTGAACAGATTGGGGAAAAAGACATTAAAAATTATAAAATAATTAAATATATCATATTCAATAGTCAGAGTCAATAGTTTGGCAGTACGTGGCAGGAAAAGGCATTTTTTGGCAGTACGTGGCAGTATTTTGTTGTTGTTGGCAGTAATTAGGTGTGGTATATTATAATCGTGAACCAAGCAGATAAGGAAGGGCATTGCCGGAAACGGCAGTGCTTTTCTTTTGACAAAACACGGTAAGTTTTATAATGAACGCGAAAGGACAAAATCCTAGCGCATTCCAAATATAGTAAGAACAAAAAAGCGTTAAGGACAAAATCCTTAGCGCTTTTTATTTTGCAGAAAAATAAAAAAGAAAGGGGATTTGTACTGATGAGAAAAAAAGCTAAATCCATTACATGGAAAGATCGTCAACGAATCGAACTGCTGCTAAAGGTTGATTTGCCAGTTACTCAGATTGCAGCAGACATTGGAGTAACACGAGGGGCTATCTATCAAGAGATTACACGAGGCGGTCAGCCGTATAGTGCTGATCTCGCGCAAAAGAATGTGGGGGCATAGACATATGATACTTCGGAAAGTAGCAATAGAATTAACCGAAAAACAATACGAAAGATTATGTCAGGTGGCAGCAAGTTCCGGAAAAACGGTTGGAAAGGTAGTACAAACATTTGCTGAAGAGTTACCAGAAAATGAAGTGCTCCAAGACTGGCTTGGGCAAAAGCAGGAAAGAAACTTCCTTGCATACCTGTCAGAAAAAGGAAAGCTTGAATTGATGACATCATTGATCGAAAGAACGGTATCCTATCAGGCAGACCTTTCAGAAGCTTACGCAAAGGGAAAAAATAGAGCAGTCTCGATTGCTGAAGAAAAGCTGAAGACAAGTTGGCAACTAATTCAAGGGGAGTACATCCAATATAAGCAAGAAAATGAGAAAGCAAAACCTCTCATTGATGAGTTGCAAACAGTAAGAAATTGGAAGCTACATGGTTATGAGAGACGATCAGCAATATAGTGCCGATCAAGCTCAGAAAAGTGTGGAGTATAAGATATGATTAAATAGGCTGCCTGAATGAAGACAGTCTTTTTTGCGTACAGTAAAACATAGATTTAAGGAAATATTATAAAGAAAGAGGAGACATAGTGGATGCAGTTCAATCTCGAAGGGGGAAAGGGCTGCATTTAGGCAAAAAGTCATTCTAATTTTGGGGTACATTTTCAGAAACCATTCTAATTTTGCGCATTAAAAAAATAACCATTCTAATTTCATGGTTAAATGTGGATAACTTTATTCTAATGTTGCACCTTTTAAAATTTAAAGAATATAAGTAAAATCAAGGCTTTTAAGCTGAGAGTCTACAGTGTATATTTATTCCTTTTTTCTTTATCCTTCTTTTCCTATAGAAAGAAAATTATACCTATTGCAATTAAGCGCTTAGGCTATGCCTAGCATATTAGAAAAAAACTTCCTGTGGCTTCGAGGAAGGTTAAAATGAAATCGAAAAATAAATGAGAAAAGCAAGTTGGATAAAGATCAACCCGGATAAAAAAGAAAAGCGGAAGTCTTAATCCCGCAAGCGGGAAAATAAAATTTAACAAGGAATAAAAAAACGGAAAAATTTACATATTGAATTTTGAAAAAAAGATAAAATTGTATCACATACAAATACCAAAGTCAATAGTTTGGCAGGATTGGCAGAAAAAGGCATTTTTTGGCAGTTCGTGGCAGGATTTTGTCCTTGATGGCAGGAAATAGTTGTTGTATAGTATAATTGCATTAAGTGGATGCGAACCAAAGCGGGTGAAGGAGCATTGTCGGAAACGACAGTGCTTTTTCCAGCTTTGGTGAAAATGTCTCTTGACAACGTGAGGCTTATAAGCTACACTATGGTTAGGAGGGCTTGTCATGGAAGAAAATGAAATTTTTGTAGAAGAGCTGATTGAACGGCTAATGGAATATTACAGCAGGATTAGGAAAGAAAGTGGTGTCAGTCAATCTGAACTGGAGAGAATCACGGGTATGTCTCGATCAGCGATTAATCGCTATGAAAAGGGAAAGCTGATGCCAACTGTCCGAGCAATGAATAAGTTGTTAGTGCCAGTAGGATACCGATTAGCAATCGTACCGCTGGAAGAAGATAAGGAGGAGCAGGATGAGGAAAACATTGATTTGTAGTCTAATTGGTTTGGTTGGATGTACATGGATGGCAGGATGCCAGGATAAACCAGATGGTGCACAAACCATTATCATAGAGTTAGCTGATCCGTCGGATCAGGTAGAAGAAACGAAGGAAGAAATGCCAGAGGAAAGCGTGTCAGAATCAGACAAAGAGATGGAGACAGGTGAAACACAGTCGGAGGAAATGCCAGAAATCATTGGTTTTGAAGAAAACGTAGAATTTGCGTACAAGCAGGTTAGTTCGAATGATCCGATTATCGGTTTGTTGTTGGAAAATGTGATCCCTGATGTGCAGGTAAAGGACTTCGAGATCACAGACGCGCAGGCATATCAAAATGGGGAAAGAGTTACTCCAACAGGGGAGATTACATTTACTTTGAATGTTGAACCGGATGCAAGCGTCATACTGTATCGTTTAAATGCAGATGGTGAGTTGGTTTCAGAAGCGTTGGAAGTAACTGATGGAACAGTATCCTATGAATCGACAGGATGTGGAAGATGGTTGATTTTGGATACGCTTTTGGAGCAGGAAATAGAGAGTGTGTCCGAATCGGACACGGAAGGATGAGTGAAAAATGGCAGCATTAAAAAATAAACTGGGAATTACTAATTCTACAGAATTGGCGAGAGAAGAGGAGCGAATCAGTAAAAGAAAAGCAGCAGAGATGTTTGAAAGTGGAATGCTTGATGAAATGATTCCCGGAAGTTATAGAGCATTGCAGGCAATTCACAATCAGCTATTTTGTGATGTTTATGAATTTGCAGGTCAAACTAGAACAGTTAATATTGCAAAAGGAAATTTTCGATTTGCACCAGTCATGTATTTGGATGCAGCATTGAAAAATGTTGAGAAAATGCCACAGTCTACATTTGATGAGATTGTGGAAAAGTATGTTGAAATGAATATTGCGCATCCGTTTCGAGAGGGGAATGGACGAAGTACCCGTATTTGGCTGGATCAAATTTTAAAAAAGGAGCTTGGAAAAGTCGTTGATTGGAGCAAAGTTGATAAAGACGATTATCTTCTGGCAATGGAGAGAAGCCCTATTAAAGATATAGAGATAAAGGTGATTCTTCAAAATGCATTAACTGACCAAATTGATGATCGAGAGATGTTTATGAAGGGTGTTGACCATAGTTATGAATATGAAGGCTATCATAGTTATAGAACTGAAGATCTTATCAAGAATACACGGAATAAAAGCAAAAAAACGGTTAGTAAAAATGTCATAGAAAAACAGGAAGAGGAGGAGCAAGATGAAGAAATTGAACGATAAAAAAATTAGTGTTTTAGCAGCTACAGCATTGACAGTATCTCTTGTGATGCCTACTGTACAGATGATTCCGGCAGAAGAAACGGAAGTGTTAGATCAATATATGATTATTGAACTAGAACCGCTTGCTAAGCTGGAAGTAGATGTGCAGCAGACAGAAAACTCTTCTGAGGAGCAGTCAACAGAAGAGTTTTCAGAAGTTGTGTCCGATTCGGACACAGTATTGTTTGCATTAAATGATTTTATAGGGGACGATTATAGCATAACAGGAATTAGCATGGATGAGCCAATCATTGCACAGTTGCTGTCACAGACTACTGACTATCAGGACTATGATTCGATTGCCTTGTATGATCTTATTTCGAATCAGCAGTCAGCTGATTCGCTGTATGACTTTAATTTGCAGATACCAGAAAATGCCGATGTTACATTATATCAGACAATAGATGGTCAGCTACAAAAGGATACGTTAGATGTAGCATATGTAGATGAGGAGTATAACCGTCTGCCACTAATTAGCTATCAGTCAGAGACAAATCATTGGTTAGTACTGCACTTGGGAAGTAATCAGGATAAGCAGGGTGTGTCCGAATCGGACACAGAAGATGCAGCAAGAGAAATAGAAAGTGCCGCAGAATCACTTGAGGGAAAGGTAGAGAACGAAAAGGAAACTGACCCAGCAGAATCCTCACAAGAAGTTGCAAAGGTTCCAGAAAGCAAAGAACCTTCCACTAAAGCGCCAGAGACAAAGCAAACATCTACCAAAGCCCCGGAGACAAAACCAAATCAGAGCAAGCCTACTCCTTCAACGTCTGCACCGACTACAACACCATCGACTGCTGCTCCGAGTACAAAAGCTCCAGAAACAAAGGCACCGGAAACAACAGCACATACGCATAACTGGGTAGCTGTGACAACAACAGTTCATCATGATGCTGTCACAAGTCAAGTATGGAAAGAGGACTCGGCAGCGTGGGATGAAACAGTGATCACGAAGGCAGCATGGGATGAGCAGGTATTAGTTCAGGATGCGTATGATGAAAATAAGTTAGTGCAAGATGCATATGATGAGCCAGTGTATGAGTGGGTAGATATTTGTAATAGATGCGGACATGTATTTTTAGATCCTAATGAGGACATCAATGAACACATGGCTGCAGGATGCTGGTCAAGTTGGCATGCTGAAATGATGCAGACAGGTTCTGTCCATCATGATGCTGTTTACCAGACAGTTCATCACGATGCTGTTTATCAGACGGTTCATCATGATGCGGAGACAACAGTTGTCCATCATGATGCAACAGGGCATTATGAGACAGTGGTAACGCAGGCAGCATGGGATGAGACAGTAGTTACAGGATATACCTGCTCAGGTTGTGGGGCAACCAAATAAATAGCAACAAAGAAAAACTATAACTAAGATACAGAAGAAAAAGCACTTTGCGAAAGACGTGTATACGTTTTCAAGCTGGTGCTTTTTTTGTACTCATTTTTAAGTTTGAAGTGCTAAGAGACAATAATAAGTAACATGACAGGAGGAAAAGATGGATCGTCTGAGATCACCACCGAAAAGAAGGAAGAAAGAATGCAACCCAAAGCCAGACAAAAAAGGGAGTCTGGTGTCCAAAGAAAGGATATGACGATGAGTCCAAAAAATAAAAAAGGAAAGAAGCTGACATCAACAATCATGGCGCTTGCCATGACGGTAACGACGACTTTCCAGATGCCAACTATTTCGATGGCTTCTGAAATGGAATCGTCTGTAGCAATTGAGAGTCAGATCGAGGAAGGAACAAGCGAAGAGTCTGTTTCTGTTCAATCAGAAACAACAGCACAGACCAGTGCAGAACAGACCAATTCAGTGATTGAAGAAACTTCTGGCACTACTGAGGCAACTAACGATGCAACACAGGTATCAGACGAAGTGCAGGCAATCACCGAAGAAACGACAGCAGAAACAGATCAGCCAGAGACGGAAAGTTCTGTTGCAGAAGAAGTACAGACCTCTGGAGAGAGCGCAGAAGAAACATCTGCAAATGAAACACGTGGACCGGATGAAACACGGGAAAACAAGACAACAGCTGAATCTGAAAGTGAAACAGAAGAAGTGACTGAAACAGAGACGGTTGAAGAGACTTCAAGCGAAGAGCCGACAATCGACCTGTCTAATGCAACAAGGGAAGATATACTTTCTTACATTGAGGCAATTGGTGGAGATGAGAGTGATGCATTCTATGCATTCATCGGTGGTCTTGGAGAGTATGACTATCAGCTTGTATGGATAGCACAGTATGGCACACAAGAGGATCATCTGTTAGAGAACTTTGGCTTTGACTATGACAATGCAAGTGACCTTGACATTGCAAAGTACATCCACAAGCTGTCGGAGGAAGAACTGACTGATTTTGTAGAGTCCATGACATTTGATCAGTACAGAAGATATCTTTCTATCAGGGAAATGATGGCAGAGATGGATGAGAAAGATTTCTCTGATGTTATTGATGAGGAAGCGTTCGATGCTGATCGTGTCTGGGATTATGACAGCTATGATGCATTTGCAGAATCAATGACAGGGGTATCTCTGCAACGCACTGAGCAGACAATGCAGTTTTATAATACCTATGTTGATGCAGCGCAAGTTCAGACAGGAGTAACGACCATTGACAGCTTATTGGATTCTAATGCAGATTGGTATTCCAATGATTATATTTTAAGTCTGAATCCGGGAATGTTTAAAGAGACAGTTCCGGTTTATTATGGTTCTGACGGAAATTATTATGTTGTATCTACCGTTCCAACGCTGAATGGAATAGAGTCTGCTGATTATCAGCCGGCAACTAACTTTTATAATGATAGCGTAGTGGCAGAAGCCTTTGTAGATATTCAGTATCTTGGAAATGGTGTTTATCGCATTCCGAGCAGTCGTTATCAGTATTGCTATACAGAGCAGTATGTATCAGATGCAGGTACTCTGTACGGAGTTTCATTTGGACTTCGTATTCAGGTATTATATGGCTTCACAGCATCAGGTGAGGTGAAGATTAGTGCTGATGTTTTGTATCCTGATATGACAGAGCGTTTTCTTCCAGCAGTATTGAATCTTGCATCAGGCACAGCTACTGTAAAGATTTTTAATGATGATTATGATGATACACTTGATAATTATCTTGTATCTGCATCCATTAACAGAGGCGAAAGTCTTCCAGACGGAGTTTCCGTAATTAACAATGGAAAGACACTCCAGTTTGTAATGGGCGATAACTGTGCAGTGGGAAGTCTGGATGTTTTGATCGGTTATAACGCAACTTCAAAGTATTCTATGGCTGCACAGGTAACAACTGAAAGCCTGTATCAATCCGAGTCATTAGATAATGGAATTGCATTGACAGCACAGATGCAGGGAAGTTATCTCGAAATGGCAAGAAGTAGTGTACCATCTGATTTGGCAGTTGGAGATAAGTTTGTATATGCCAATACCAGATTGACAATCACCGGTGTCAACAATGCAGCGGATGGCAGTGGAACCATTCATGTCGGAGCAACGACCGTACCAACGCATGATGCACAGGAGTTTTGTTTATACAGTCCATATGATGAAGCTGCATTGAATGCATTAAATTCATGGTTCAAATACAGCTTGAATGATGCAAATTCTGCAAGTCCAGGATATCTCGTGCAGATGACAACTGAAAATATTCAGCGCCGTGCAGCCAGCAATGGTACATCCGTTAATCTTGGCGGGCAGAAAATATTTGGATACCTTTCAGAAGCACTCGGAACTTCAACAAGTGCATCTGGAAAAACATTGAACTTGGAAGGCACGCAGGTACTTCTTGCTTGTATGCACGCATGGCATTTGGAAGCAAATACACCTGCCGAAGTTGTAAATTCAGTTAATTCATTTACAGAGCGTACCGGAGATCAGGAAACCTTTGCGCATGATATTGGATTCGGAAACTATCTTCCTAATATTGCCCTTCAGTGTACGGATGTTCACGATGGTGGTGACGGATACACATACGCAACTTTCAAAGTAGTAACTTCAATGCTTGGAGTTCGAGGCGTAAACAATCCGAATAACTATCAGTGTGCATTTGCAACATTGAATGTTCGATATGAGAAACAACAGGAAGGTTATTTGAGAATCCATAAATCTTCCGCAAACCCGGAAATAACAAACGGAAATAGTTGCTATAGTTTTGATGACATCAATTATGGTGTTTTCACAGATGAAGGATGCGTCAATAACATTGCTGTCCTCAATTTGGATGCTAATGGTTATTCTGAACCATTAAAACTGAAAGCAGGAACTTATTACGTGAGAGAAGCAGATCCGACTCCAGGATCAGGCTTTCAGACAAACAGTACCGTTTATACAATCGAGGTATCAGCAGGAACAACAGCAACAGCTCCGGTAATGTGCGAAACAACAGATGTGCCATTAAATGACCCACTTGGTATTGTAATCAATAAGATCAATGCTGATGGAACAACTACGTCGGATTTATCTGGTGCTGAGTATACGATTAAGTATTATCCAAAGCAGTATAATACAGTAGCTGAGATTCAAGCAGATTCAGAAGCAAAAGCTACTACTTGGGTGATAAAAACTGTTAAGAGTGCAAGTGGATATTTTGCATCTCTGGATGATGCTCATATTGTTTCTGATGTTTCTGATAGTGCAAAGTTTGGAAAAACCAATGCAGGACGATATATTATTCCACTTGGTACTATAACAGTTGAGGAAACAAAGGCTCCGACTGGATTTACTAAAGAAGGCGCAGTTGTTAGCAGTGCTGCAACAGGTGCAACACTGACTGGAACTAATAATGTTTATCTTTTCAACTTAGTTGACAAAGATTCTGCTATTTACTTAAAGAGTGGCAATGCATTAGATACTGCAGCAACGGATGAAACAGCAATCACTCTCCAGTATGCTGAGCGCCAGATCAACGGCACTCCGAAGATGGAAAAGCATGATCTTGAGCTTAATAAGAAAGCTGCTATGGGTGGAACGAACTTTGCCGGCATCACCTTTGAGGTTTATTGTTTAGACGATTCTGTTATCATTGGAAATACAACTTATAAAAAGGGTGAGACAATTGAGACAGTAACCTCAGATGCTGAGGGAAATGTGACCATGACTACTCAGTATCCGATTGGTCATTATGCTGTTAGAGAAAAATCAGCAAACAATTATTACACGAATGATGGTCAAATCCATTATTTCAATGTTGTTGAGTATCAGGGTGGCGCATTTATTCAGTACGAAACAAACATGAATGCAGTTACCTTTACAGACCGCGTTGTTCGTGGTGATCTGTCCTTCGTGAAGAAAAATTCTGACACAGGTGAAGCACTTGCTTACATTCCGTTTTGTATTACCAACAACGCAACTGGTGAAACACATTACATCTTAACTGATGCGAATGGAAACTTCACTTCCGCAACTGGAAAGACCACAAATACCAATGCAAACGATGATGTTCTTTCAAAGTATGGAGAAAAGGACGTTGTTCCGCAGAGCGTAATTGATTCTCTGGCAAAGGATGCAGGACTTTGGTTTGGCATGGGCAGCGAAGGAACCATGACAGCTGCAAATGATTCTTATGGAGCATTTGTATATGGCACTTATACCATCACCGAGTTAAAGACCGAAGCAACCAGAAGCATGAAGATGTACACTAACACCTTCACAATCGACACTGATGGAAAGGTTCTTGATCTTGGAACTGTTGACAACATTCCGATGAGCATTCGCACGACGCTGGTAGACGTAAATGAGGAGCATTTCACGGAAGTAGCTTCTTCTATTACGTTAACCGATCATGTTGCTTACAAGAATCTGGATATGGACAAGACATATACGCTGACAGGAACCTTGTATGTGAAGGATGGAGATGCACTGACAGAACTGATGACAGAAACGGTTGACTTCCAGCCAACCGAAACAAGTGGCACACAGGATGTTGTATTTACATTTGATGCTTCTTATATGGCAGGAAAGTCTGTTGTTGCTTTTGAAGAGCTTTCCTTAAATGGTGAGTTTTGCGCAGAGCATAAGGATAAGGACGATGAAAATCAGACCGTTACATTCCCTAGTATCCAGACAACTGCACGAGATTCAAAGACCGAGGATCATGTAGCAAATGCAACTGATTCCGTAAGTATTATTGATACTGTAACCTATTCTGGCTTGAAAGTTGGAGAAACCTATACAATCACCGGAACTTTGATGGATGCTGACACTGGCAAAGCTGTTCTGGATGATGATGGCAACGAGATTACCGCATCAAAAGAATTTGTTGCCCCGGCAAAAGATGGTAGTGTTCACATTACATTCAATTTTGCAGGTGTATCTTTAGCAGGTAAGAAGATTGTCGCTTTTGAGGAAGTATGTTACAAGGGCAGAAGATATGCTGTTCATGCAGATCTTTCCGATGAAGGACAGACTGTCTATGTGCCAAAGATCCGCACAAAAGCACTCGATGCAAATACCAGATTGAATCAGGTAAAAGCAGACAGCAATGCAACTGTTGTTGATACTGTAACTTATGAAAACTTACTGCCGGGTAAGAAGTATACCATGAAGGGTGTGCTGATGACTTCAGCAGGAAACGCTCTGATGGTAAACGGAAGAACCATCACTGCAAGTACCGAGTTTACTCCAACAACACCAAATGGATCAGTTGATGTTACCTTTAATTTTGACGCATCTGAAATTGGTGGAAGAAAACTCGTATTCTATGAGTATCTGGAATTAGATGGTGATACAGTTGCATCTCATACCGATATTTCAGACACCGATCAGACGATCTATGTTCCGAGTATCAAGACAACCATTATCGACTCTGAAAATGGTAGCCATAATGCAGCAGCCGATGAGGAGATTACACTTATTGATACAGTTCGTTATAATGGACTGGAAGTTGGTCGTAAGTATTCTGTAACGGGAACACTTGTTGATAAGGAAACTGGAAAAGCACTTTTGGATGATGCAGGAAAAGAGATTACTGCATCGAATGAATTTACTGCTGAGAAGCCAAATGGAACGATTGAGATTACATTCAAGTTCTCAGGTGTTTCTCTGGCAGGAAAGACCACTGTAGCATTTGAGCATATGTACACAGATGGCAAGGAAGTAGCTGTCCATGCTGATCTGAAAGATGAGAAGCAGACTGAATATTTTCCATCTGTACATACCACAGCAACAAGTAATGATACCGAGGATCATGTCGTTGGTGCAAATGAGAAAGTGACCATCACCGATAACGTAGCACTAAAGGCATTGAAGCTTGGTACTGAGTATACACTGAGCGGAATTTTGATGGATGCAACGACTGGAAAGCCGATTGTGATTGATGGAAATACCATTATTGCAAGAAGAACATTCACAGCCGATGCACACGAAATGACCGTTCCACTGACCTATGAGCTGAATGCTTCACAGCTTGCAGGAACTACAACTGTTGTATTTGAAAATCTGTATTCTGACGGCGCACTTCTGGCAGCTCATGCTGACCTTGAGGATGCAGAGCAGACAGTATATATCCCAGAGATTCATACAACTGCAAAGGATGCAGTAACAGAGATTGATCATACCGAGGCAAACAAGACAGCCACCATCGTTGATACTGTTTCCTATACAAACCTGCTTCCGGGCAAAGAGTATACCGTAAGCGGAACACTGATGGATAAGGAAACAGGAAAGGCTGTTCTGGCTGACGGCAAAGAGATTACGGCAAGCACCACATTCACTCCTGAAAAGTCCGAGGGAAGTGTTGATGTAGTCTTTACATTCGATGCAAGTGTCGTAGCACCTAAGACAGTCGTTGCATTTGAGACGCTTACATATAAGAAGATCCAGATCGCCGTACATGCTGACATTGAGGATAAGGACCAGACGGTATATATCCCGAAGGTACATACCACTGCAATCGCAGATGATACGAAGGATCATGTAACAGAGGCAAAGAAGGATGTAACTATTGTCGATATCGTTTCCTATGAAGGACTTGAAGTTGACAGAGAGTACACCGTAAAGGGCGTACTTATGAACAAAGCAACAGGTAAGGCGATCCTGGTAGACGATAAGGAAGTAACCGCAGAAACCACATTTGTACCGGAAACCACCGACGGAACTGTTGATGTAACTTTCGTATTTGATGGTTCTGCACTGGAAGATACCCTGCTTGTAGCATTTGAGACTCTGTATACCGAAGAAAAAGAGGTCGGTATCCATGCAGAGATCGAAGATGATGCACAGACTGTATACCTTCCAAAGATTCGCACCAATGCAAAGGATGGCATCACAGACATTGATCATACTGAGGCACTTGAAAAGGCAACCATCATTGATACCGTTTCTTACTCCTCATTGCTTCCTGGCAAAGAGTACACAGTAAGCGGAACATTGATGAACAAGGCAACCGGCGAAGCAGTTCTGATTGATGGTAAACCTATCACCGCAAGCACTACTTTCACTGCTGAAAAGGCAGAAGGAAGCGTTGATATCGTATTTGAGTTTGACGCATCTGCAATCGCAGGAACTACCGTTGTTGCATTTGAATCCATGGAGTATAAGGGAATTGAAGTTGCCGTTCACGCTGACATCACAGATGAAGACCAGACAGTCTACATCCCGGATGTTCACACTACCGCAACCGCAACTGACACTGAGGATCATGTAACTGGTGCAAACGAGGAAGTGACCATCACTGATGAGGTTGCACTGACAGGCTTAAAGGTTGGTAACGAATACACCGTAAGGGGTGTTCTGATGGACAGAAATACCGGAGCCGAGATTCAGGTAGGTGGCGAAAGCATTACTGATGAGAAGACCTTTACTGCTGAAACAGCAGACATGACCGTCACATTAACCTATACACTGGATGCTTCTAAGCTTGCAGGTACAACAACAGTTGTATTTGAAACCCTCTATACGGCAGTCACCGAAGAGATGGGTGTTGAGGTCGGAAGACATCACGATATCGACGATGAGGGTCAGACGGTTTATATTCCAGAGATCCATACCACAGCAGCTGATCAGAAGACTGGTATTAACCATACCGAGTCTGAAGAACAGGCAACCATCGTTGATACCGTACTGTACAGCCATCTGTTACCGGGTAAGGAGTATACCGTAAAGGGAACTCTTATGAATAAGGAAACAGGTGAGGCAATCTTAATTAATGGCGAGGAAGTAACCGCTGAGACTACCTTTACGGCTGAGAAATCTGAAGGAAGCGTTGATGTAATCTTCACATTTGATGCATCTGCAATCGCACCGACTACTGTTGTTGCATTTGAGCACTTAGAGTATAAGGGTATCGAGATCGCAGTTCATGCTGACATTGAGGACAAGGATCAGACAGTTTATGTTCCAACAATCAAGACTACTGCAATCGGAGAGGATACTGAGGACCACATCGAAAAGGCGAAGGAAGATGCTGTTATCGTTGATACAGTAGAATACAAGGGCTTAGAGATTGGTCGTGAGTATACAATGACCGGAAAGCTTGTTGATAAGGTTACCGGAGAAGTAATCACCGATGCCGAGGGCAATGAGATTACCGTATCTGAAACCTTTACAGCAGAAGAAAAGGATGGAAGTATTGATATTACCTTCAAGTTTGATGCTTCTGCACTGGCAGGAAAGTCACTGGTTGCATTTGAGTCTCTTACCGCAGAAGGTAAGGAAGTAGCAGTACATGCCGATCTTACCGATGAGGGTCAGACCGTCCGTATACCGGAAATTCATACAACCGCAACCGACAAGGTAACGGGCGACCATGACGGCGTTGTTGCAAAGGAAACTACCGTACTGGATGAAGTATTCTACAAGAACCTGATTCCGGGTAAGGAGTACACCGTTAAGGGAACTCTGATGGTCAAGGAAACAGGCGAGCCATTGACAATCGACGGTAAGGAAGTAACCGCTGAAAAGACCTTCACGGCAGAAGAAGAGGATGGAAGCATCGTTCTGGAGTTTACATTTGATTCTTCCGCACTGGCTGGAAAGCACATCGTAGCATTTGAGGATGTAGAGTATAAGGGAATCTCCATAGGATCACATGAGGATCTTGAAGATGAAGACCAGACTATTTCTTATCCGTCTATTCATACAACTGCAACCGATCAGGCTTCTGGATCAAAAACCATGGCACTGGGAAGCAGCGTAACATTAGTGGATACTGTTACCTATACTGGATTGACTGTAGGTAAGACCTATGTAGTTAAGGGAACCATCATGGATAAAGCAAGTGGACAGTCAATCGGAGTAACAGCCGAGACTACATTCACTGCAGAAGCAGCAGATGGAAGTACAACAGTTGCATTTACCTTCGATACGAGTGTATTGCAGGGAAAGACACTTGTTGTATTCGAGGCACTGTATGATACCAATGGAAATCAGATTGTCGCTCACAGTGATCTGAATGATGAAGACCAGACGGTAACAGTTCCAGTTCAGCCAGAAAATCCACCAGTTATAACAGGTGATGATTCAACTCCGATGCCGTATGTGGCAGGACTTGCAGCAGCACTTCTTGCAATTGCTGTAATCGTAGCCGCATTGGTTGTTAAGAGAAGAAGAAAACAGGCATAATTGCCAAACGGATTCCTCTTTTGGGGAATCCGTCTAAGAAACACACGAAATATAACACACGAGACACAACACAAAATTATTACAATTCCAAAGCAGTCCCGATGAAGAGTCGGGACTGTAATAAAAAGAAACAAAACAACACGGAACGGAGGGGAAAATGCTTCTAACTGGAATTTTATTTACGCTTGTTGGCATTTTGCTTCGAGCGTATGCCGGAGTTTTTGAGATTCACGATACGACATGGAAAGCGATGAAGGCTTCAATTATTCATAAGATAGCAGCACTTGTAGGAAATTTGAGCCTTGTTATTGGCATTTTATGCCTGATTGTTTCACTTGCAGGAACGGGATGGTAAATGAGATGAGGAAAACGGGGAAAAAAGGAAAAGTTACGCAGGCAGTTTTGCTTGTACTATTGTTTATGGCAGTTGCCGTAGCTGGTTATTCTGGATTTCGTTTATGGAAATATTATCATGAGTATCTGGAAGATCAGGAGTTATACGAAGATTTACGAGATGAAATTTTGCAGACTCCTGAGCTTGAAACAGATACAGAGAGCGTGTCCGAATTGGACACAAGAAAAAAGTACCATAAAACATCTGAGTCAGAAATACCATTTGATGTTGACTGGGATGAGTTAAAAGATATCAATGAGGATATTATCGGTTGGGTCTACTTTACAGGGTTGCCACAGATTTCTTACCCAGTTTTGCAGGCAAAGGATAATGAATATTATGTGCATCGCACCTATGATTTATCTTCAAGTGATTCAAAAGCTGGATCAATTTTCATGGATTACCGAATGGCTGGCGATTTCTCTTCTCCGTACTCCGTAATTTATGGTCATAATGTCCGTGACGGATCTATGTTGTCTGATCTTGCTCAATTAAAGGATCAAGATTTGTATGATAAAGAACCATATTTCTGGATCTTGACACCAGATGGAAATTATCGCTATCAGATTTTTTCAATTTTTCAGTGTCACCGCTCAGCAGATGTTTTTCAGCGGTCTTTTGACTATTGGGGAGAAGATTTTTCCAAATGGCAAAGTGAATTAAAGCTGCGAAACAGTATGCAGGGAGACGTTGAATTGGAGGAAAAAGGTCATGTGATAGCATTTTCTACCTGTGTGCCAAATAGTTTTGACAGAACGATTGTTTGCGGAAAATATTTGGATGGAGATTTGATTCCAGATCCACATGCTGAGGAGAAAGCTGATGTTAAAGATTCGATTGATGGGAACGAAGAATGAGATTGAATGGTTTGAAAAAATCATGCAAGAACATCCAGATATAGAGATCTTGAAAAAGTCAGAGTTGTATCAAAATAGAGAAGCTGATAAATGTTACAGATCCTATGCAGAAGTCAAAGAAAAATAAGGAAAGACAAAGGAGGCATCAAGGAATGAGCAAGAAAATATCAGTTGATCTTACCGACGAGAATGCAGGAGCCTTGTACCAAAATAAGGAAGTACACGGACTAGGTTATGGTCCAACAATCAATATGTTAATTCGGATTTTTTTTAGATCGCCTGATATTCGCGACGATCTGATTGAAATATGCAAGTCAAAAATACAAAGCGGTAATCTTGTTTATCTTGATATGCTACAGTTTCTGACATATGACACACAGCTTACACTTGATGCTGTTTTAGACGGAGTGAGAATTATGAAAAAAATAAATCGAAGGATCTTTCAACCGAATCAGCTTACAGATATTATGCTTAATGAAGCTTGCGACAAAAATAAAGCCAATTTAAGTGATTTTATTAACGATGTTATTGAAGAATATTATAGACCTCTCAATTCACAGTTAAAATACGAAACAGAACTTTTATTTATGAAGCTGAAAATGTCGCAACAGGATAACGGTTTGGAAGAACTGTGTTCTGAAAACGGGACGCAGTTGCAGACATCGAAACAAGAGACTATATCTCCAAAAGAATTAAAGTCAACTCTTGCGCGATGTGTAGAGATCCTCAAGGATTATCCGATCAGAGATGTTACACCTTTACGCCAGATTTTCACCCATTTTACAAACAGGAGCGGACTTGTATTAAGGTACGATTACATCAACATTGTTAACAGTTGGCAGGATGAAATGTTACATCACCTTAATGATGTGATCAAAACTGTTGATCCAGATTATCCTCTTGGCACTCGCGAATTTGGTGAAAGAAGTAAATATATATTCGCCCATTGGTCAGAACTGTATCAATACTCTGAGATCTATATCGCTTTAGCTACTATTATTGAATGCGAAAAAGTCTACTATCCATTGGATGCTTTTACAACGATCAGCTTAATAAAGCAACTCGATAGAGCAATCATGGAATCATCAAACATCGCCCCTGTTAAAGAACCTTTTGCAATCAATATCTCAAATAGGGACAGATATTATGGAATCCGCTATGAGATAACTATGTATTATACCCATATCGGCTATAGTATATTATCCGGTGATGGTCACTGTGAAAATATACCGCAGGGGGTTAAGGCATTCTTGTTGGAAGTGGTAAATGCCAGTACTCCGCCTGATCCAATAACAGAGGATGATATTGAAGCAATTGCAAAGCTTGAAACAGAAGGTCGACGCTTACTTAAACAGTTGGCAGCAGCAAATAATTAACTAGGAGGAAAAATCATGACAGTCAGCATTGGTACATTATTGATAGGTGGTATTTGCTTGTTTCTTGCAGGGACATTTGTTGGAGTCGGATTGACTTCGGTTGTGTCGGCTGGAAAGAAAACACAATCAGCTGATACGCTTTGATAACAGCCGTTTATTTCGTGTCCGATTCGGACACGGGAAGGGAGTTAGAAATCTTTGAGAAAGAAAAGAAGAAAACTTATATTGTTTTGCAGTCTGCTGTTGGCAACGACACCAGCATATGCAGAGAATGCAACAGAAGCCGTGTCCATTTCGGACACGGCTTCTGACATAGGATGGACAATAGATGCAAATGAAGAGGTTCAAAGCGTGTCCGAATCGGACACACCGAAAACTCTTGCATCAAATGAAGAAACATCCTCTCCGGAAATTTGGCAGGAAACATATACCTATCTTGCCGATACACAGGATTCACATGCGTTTCCAGACCGGGTTGAAAAGAATGGGGTGCAGTATCAGTTAAAAGATACCCAGTATCAAATCACAGAGCTGACGAAGGAATATAGAAAAAGCAGCACCAATCTATGGGCATATGCAGAATATAATCCAGAGCAGGAAATTGAAGTAGATGGACTGCATTATACACTTGTGGATACCTCCAAAGAAGAGTGGACAGAAAGTGGGCGAAGTAAGACAGTCTCAGTTGATCGTACCTATTTGGAGGGGCAGGAAATTCCAGAAGCCATTGATATTGAATCGACCGATGATATAACAGGAGAAACAATATATGGTAATATTCCGCGAACAGATCTACAAGATGATGGAGCAGGTTGGTGGGAAGGCGGTCTGGAACAATGGGTAAAGTACAGATGGAACGATGAAACAAGCCAATGGGTATTTGAAGTCGGTGATGAAACCTTTCCGGCAGCATCTGATGATAGTCCGTGGTTTGACGGGTGTGAAAGTAAAATTTTGCAATCATTGAATCTGGATGGAACATTCAATCAGATTACTGGAATCGCATGGGATAGTGACGGCTGGCAGGATGAGAATGGCGGTTGGTGGAAAACCGTGAAAGCAACCGGAAATCGAATGATTAAGCGCTCTCGTGCATGGTTTTCTGGAGAAGTGGCAGAAGCGGATCTACCAATGGTGCGCTATACCAGTCGTTATGTGTCGGACGTAACAGGCTATCTTATTACAGCAAATGTTACTTATGAGGAGATACAGAAGGAAGAACCAATTGTTGAAACGCAAGCACCGACTCAATCAGAACCGACAACTGAGCCTATAACGGAACCGACAACTGCAAGCGTGTCCGATTCGGACACGAAAAACACAATAGCAGGAATGCCGTGGCAGGATCTGGTATTGCTGTTCTTGGAGACAGGAAGCGTTGCACTCGGACTTATTATGATTGGTCTGTTAGCAAAATATCGTCCGAAGCCGAGAGCATGGCTTACCGTACCAAAAAAAGAAAACAAAGAAAAAGGAGAAAAGAATGATGACTAATATAATGAATGTAATGTTACCAGCAGCAACAGCAGGATCGTTAACTGCCTTTTTTACGGCAATTTCGACATTAGCACACGAGTATCAGGCAGCAGGAAATGCAGTGCTGATCGGAATTGCATTACTGATTCTTGGAAGCAAATTTTTGATTGGAGATGATGAGAGTAAGGCGAGAGGGAGAAAGCAGGTTCCATACATTATTATTGGAACTGCAATTATCATGTCAGCTTTTAATATTGCTGCGTCAGCAGGTGCATCGTTAACATTCTGAGTACTGCGAAGGGAGAAAGGGAAGGTATGACAGTGCCTGCATACCTTCTCAGAATAAAATGGACTTTATTAAGATTATATTTACAATAATGGTGAGTGGAATGGCAGTTAGTATTGGCTTTGCTCTTGGAATAGTAGCAGGTGCAACTGTCATTACACGAATTACATTTTCAAAACAAACAGAGCAGAAAGTTCTATACATATTTGGTGTAATAGGTATGGTAATCGGTACTTTATGCAGCCTGTGGTTTGTAGTAAAGCTGTTTTGGAAATGAGCAGGCAAAGGAGGGAGAAAACATGCAGCAGAAGAAGCAGCAAAAACAGGGAAAGAGACAGGAATGGAAAGAACAGATGAAGGAATCAGATCGTATGCTGAAAGGAAATGTACTTCTGGAAAAGCCACAGTGGGTACTTATGCTGACACTTGCAGCAGAGTTTTTGCTGCTTGTTGTACTGCATGTATTGGTTAATACGTTTATTCGATTCTGTAAAGGACATTTAGCTGACTGTTTTTCTTGGAGCTGCCTAACGACTTTTTATCCAGCTCTAGCTCCAGTGTACATTTTTTTGATTATTATGGCGATTGCAGTAGCAATATTGAACGTATATCGGTTTCGCAATGCTTTTCGTAGTTTGGAGGCAGGGCAAAAAGGAACCAGCCGTTTTACGACAATGGAAGAGATCAAAGAGCAGTATCCGGCAGTACCGGAAATTCCTCAAAAAAACGAGGATGGAAGCGTTAAGAGGATACCGGGAAATGGTGGACTTCCGGTTGCAAGTAAAGACGGCTATATGTATTTGGATGAAAGTGCAACCAATGCATTGATTCTTGCGATTACCAGAGCCGGAAAAGGAGAAGTTTTTTCGCTGCGTATGCTGGATAGTTACAGTCGCAGTGAAAAGCAACCGTCACTTATTATACTGGATATGAAGTTTGATCTGAGAAAGATGTGTACGAAAGCATTTCAGGATCGTGGATACGAGGTAATGTCAATCAACTTGGAAAATCCAATGCGCGGTGTTGGATACAATCCACTATATCTGATTACACGTTATTATCAGCAGGGACGGGATTCAGATGCAGAACTTTTGTGTAAAGCATTTGCCTATCCGCATTTTGCTAGTGCAGGTGGAAAGAGCGATGATAATTCTGATTTCTTCCTATCAAACGCGACCAGTGCGTTAGTGGCAACGATTATGGCACATACTGTTGATTGCTTGAGACAGGATAAGAGAGAAAATGCAAAGCTGGCTATGCAGTATCTTACGAAGCGGCAGGCTTATGAGCAGCTAACTGAGGAAGAAAAAAAGAAAGCAAATCAAAGTTATGAAGAGCTGCGCAAAGAAAAAACATTTGTCCAGTGTGTTTTAGAGGCAAAAGTAATACCGGATGATGTCCCGTTTGAAGTACAGGAAACAAATGCAAGGAAAAACAACATGGCATCCGTGATGAATATGTTTACGAACCTTGCTGGAGAGACAGCAGGTAAAAATAAAACGAAGTTGGATGAATATTTTGATTTGAGAGGCAGATTTGATCGTGCAAGAGCTGTATATAGCAGTATTAACGTATCGGGAGATAAAACAAAGGGCAGTATTTTCAGTCAGATGTTGACAAAGCTGAGTCAATATACGTTTGGTGGTATGGAGCAGCTGACGCGAGAAAGCACCTTTTCACCAGAAGAACTTGGCTTTGGAAAAAAGCCAATTGCTCTTTTCCTTCAAGTCCCTTTTTATGATCGATCAAAGGATGCAATTGCTATTTCCATGATTGATCAGCTGTATCAGGCTAATGCAAGAGCCTGTGTGCAAAGTCCGTCTGGAAAGTGTGACCGACGAATCATCTTTCACTTAGATGAGGTTGCACAGTTTCCACCAATTGAAAATTTGGATTCTAAACTTTCAATTTGTTTGGGACTGAACATGGCGTTTAATCTGATCATTCAGACCGATGCGCAGCTGACGCTGAAATATGGCGAAGCTGCGAAAATCATCAAAGGAAACTGCGGTAATCAGGTTTATCTTCAGACAAGCGAGGAAGAAACGGCAAAACTGTTTTCATCATTGCTTGGGTCAAAGACAATCACAAATGTAAATCGAGTAGGAACAAGATTTGCACTCAATAAGAGTTATACGGAAACGCTGGAGGAACGTCCATTACTTAATCCGCGAGAACTGATGGATTTGGAGGAGGGTGAAAATGTGGTTTTGCGAACCATGTATCGTCGCGATATGCAGGGAAATAAGATTAAACCTCGTCCGATCTTTAATTCACGAAAGGAAGGACGTGCTTTTTTATATCGTTACCAGTACTTACAAGAGTACTTTCCTGATGCAGATACCGTATCAGAAGAATCGTTGCATCTGCCAACACTGAAAGCCGTTCGTGCAGATGAGATGATGTATGATTACGATATTAGCTTTGAAGCTGCAAAATTTGCACAACTTCCCAAACAGATGGAAGAGATTCAGGATGAAATAAAGCGAATGGAAGACGGAGGAGCATTAGAGGAGGACATAGAAGACTTGGATGAAGTATACCGGCAGATGGAAGAAGAAAAAGAGAAATTGGCAAAGAAACAGCTGTATCAATGGGATACACCAATGGCGCAATCAGAAGATGAAGAGATGGCAACACATGAAAAACAACTTTTGCAGTTTTGCGAAAAACTGGGAGAATATGATCTTGAAATTTGTCAGTTACTAAATCAAACCTGTACAGCAGGAGAGCTTCTGGTACAAGTAACAAACAGTACGAGCATTCCATTTAAGGAAAAGTATAATCTACTGTTACAGTTAAAAGGAAAGCTAGGACTAGAATGAAAGGAGGCTTGGTGAGCGTGTATGGACTACAAGGATATCTTGTATAACTATGCTGAATATTTTGAGCAGAGTGATGTCGCATCTAACGTGATACGTTGGATTGGATGGCAAATCATTAAGCTGTTGCATGGTATCTGTGATATGTGTCAGGGACTGTGGGAGGCTGTCTTTCAAGCACTAGACTTTACAAAGACATTTGCCGATAAACTGGGAGTTTATTATCCGATATGGTCTGCCATTTTTTTGATTACAATTCTGGCAGTTGGAACGGTGTTTCTATATTCAGAACACCGTCCCCCTTTTTTGAAAAACTTAGTTATCACAATGGCAGTAGTAATGCTGCTTCCGAGCGGAGTGCGCTTGAGTGCGCAGTTGCTTCAGATAGAGCAGACTGTTTTCATGGCGAATGGAAACAGTGTTGCAGATACAACCGTAATCACAAATGTTACTGATCTATTGTATCAGAAAAACAATGACTGGAGTTTTGAGTCACCAAATTGTTTCTCAGGTGCGACGATTAAGTACATTGATCCCAACGAGCAGGTAGAGAAGAAAACAGCTAAAGTTTTTAAGTATTACATGGTAGTAGATGAGGCAAGTGGTGAGGTTACTTATAAAAAGATTGGAAAAGGCTTTTTTGGACTTTTGACACCGCTTTACTATCGGTATTCCATCCACTTCATGGCGATTATTGGTGAGTTAATTGTTAATTCATTGGTGTTGATTTTTGCATCATATCGTTTGTTTCGATTGATTTGGGACATGATATATGGCGAAATTTTGGCATACATATTGTCAGGTGATGTGGTATCCGGTGAAAAAACGAAACAAGTACTTCAATATCTTTTGAATCTGTTTTGGAGCATATCTATTATGATATGGGGCTTTGCGATTTGGAGAGAGTTTGAAATATGGGTAGCAAGCCAGTACACCAATAATTTCATCCGAATCATAATGATTGCATTTGGTGGTGTTGCAATGATTGATGGACCAGATGTTGTTGAGCGTGTCATGGGAATTGATGTAGGCGTGAAGGATGGTATGATGAAAACCATGGGAGCAATGCATTTGATGCAGTCTGGTATTGGAGCTGCGAAAGCAGGAGCAGGAGCCGCAAAAAAAGCTGCTGGGGTTGCAAAAAAAGCAGGCGAAAGCATGTTGAATCCGGGCGGACAGGCACAGCAAAGTCGAATGCAGGAGGCGGCAGGAACAAATGGAAGATCACAGCAGGCACAAGAACCGCCGGGAGGTGCTGGAAATCCCGGAGGACAGGGATCAGAAGACAATGCAAGGAGAGAGCCGCCGGGAGGCACACAGACTTCGGAGCAGCAAATGTCCAATCCTAGCGAGCAGACTGAAAACAGACAGGATGTAGGAAACGAGCAGTCAGGCACAGATTTTTCCGCAGGATCTGGCACAGAAAGTGGAGAAAAACAAGCGGATTCGTCAGTTGCTAATGCAGAAGCGGTACCAACGAATGCAGCAGGAGCAGGTGATGCCACACAGAGTATGCCGGAAATGCCAACAAGCCAGTCAGAATCAACTCAGGGAGCTGGAAAAGAATCATCATCTGGTGATCAGTCACAAAATGGCAATGCTCAAAATAGCAATGCTCGAAACGGACACGCAAATGAGGCAGCTGGTAGCAAAACAGGAAATGAACCACCGGGAAAGGCAAGCACTCCATCTGACAAGCAGGCTACAGCAGAAGGAACGCAAAAGACTACAGGCGAAAACAGTAAGTCAGAGTCAGCAGCACAGAAGAAAGCAGAATCAGCAGGAAAAACAGAGCAAAGAGGCAATGAGCCACCGGGAGGCGCTTCTAAAGCAGGACAAAGAGGAGAAGCGAATGCAGCAGTCGGAAGGAAAGACGATCAAATGCGACAGGCTGGAGAGAACGATCAGCCGTCCGTTTCCTCGACAAGCGCAGATGGAAGCAATGAGCCATCGGCTATGTCAGAAGGCATAGATGGAGGGAATGAGCCAACGGTTACTTCTGAAGAAACAGGAACAAACGGAGAGCCATCACTTGCATCGGCAGATGCAAATGGGGAGCTATCTGGTACATATTTCGCATCAGAAGAAATTCCTAATTCTGTTGCTGCGGATATGGAAGGTAGTTCAAATGGAAAATCCGGCAGTGGATATACGGATATGCCAGGGAAATCATCTGAGCGTGTCCAAAACGGACACACTCAAAATACAAGAACTGGTAAGAGAAACACACAAGACCACAAGATGTTGAATCCAGAAATGAAGGATGCACCTTTCAATGAAAAATCATTCTCAAATGTTTCAAAAAGAACTGTTGGGCAAAAGGCAAAGACTGCTTCACAAAGCAAAAAAAGCTTAGGCAGTCGTGGACAGAAAAGCTTGAATCAGTCATTGCCATCGGATTCAGAAAAGCGTGTCCGAAACGGACACACTCAAATCAGTGAGCCACCAAAAGAAAACAAGCAGGAATAAAGGCGCAAGAACCGCCGGGAGGAAAGAATGGCATATCATGTAACGAAAGACTTAAAAGCCGAAATTAAGGTTGGCGGAAGTCTTTTTCTGAAGGATTTGATGGGGTTGATTTTGTTTCCGGCAATCATGTATTTTCTGACTGGAGCGATTGTGGCAGACGGATTGAAGATTGTCTATATCGTTTACAACGTAGTTGTTGTGTTAGCGTTATTGCAGCGTCCGAAAAGCAATCCGGGAAAACAGGTGTGGCAAATCTTTCTCTTGATAATGAAAGAGGATGAACAAACCTACCATATGATTAGCCAATGGACAAAATCTGACAGGGAGGACAGAACATGAAAAAAGCAAAAAAAACGATTGCCGGAATGGAAAGTCTATTCGAGATTCGGCAATATGACATGAAAAATTCATGTTTCAAACTGCAAGGGGGTCGATGCATGGATTTGGTTCGTGTGATCTGTACAGACTTTCAATCCATTCGAGAAGTGGATCTGGAATATGAAAATTTGAAGATGGAGCAGTTTTATAGCAGATACCCTTCCGATATTAAACTGGTTTGCGTGAATATGCCGGAACGCTGTACGGAGCAATTAGCATTTGTTTCCCATAAACTGGAAAATTGTCAGCATGAGTGGAAAAGAAAGGCATTGAGGGCAAGGAGAATGGAGCTGGAGTGGTTGGAAAAAAATCGGCAAAGAAAAGAATATTACTTGTTTCTATATACCGATTCCCCAGAGCAACTTTCCGATGCAAGAGGTGGAGCGATTGCCCGCCTAGAGGATGCCCGTCTGGTGATGTCAATCACCAGACAGGAAAAAATAGAAGTATTAACAAAGATGATGAATCCAGAACAGACTTTTTTTAACAAGATCAAACTGGAAGAAAAAGAAACGATGGATCGAGATGGATATGATTCCCGTCTGTTGGCTGCAATTCAGCCCGCAGGCGGGATTCGCTTTCATTCGGCTTACATCAGAACAGGAAGTAATTACGGAGCCATTCTGACAATCTATGATTGGAAAAATGAACTGGATTCGCATTGGCTGTCCCCTCTTGTCAATCAAAACAATTTGATTGTGTCGGCAGACTTTGGAATAGCTGATACACGAGAAGTGAAACGAATGATAGATCGTTCTTTTACGGAACAAAAGATTCGTTTTCAAACGGAGCATAAAGACGGAGAGCAGATGGACGCAGGGCGACGTTATCAAGAACTGAAAGAGCTGCGAGATGCCGTGGCAAATCAGGGAGAGACACTTCGCTTTGTAACAATCCGACTATACGTTTCAGCAAAGAAATTGGATGAGTTGGAAGAGCGAGTCACCAAAATTCAGAGCGCAGTAGAGACAGCAGAGTATCATTGCACGGTACTTTTGCATGAGCAAAAGCAGGAATGGCAGGCTTTGTTACTGCCATATAAAAGGCAGCAGAAATTGTCAAATGCACGAGACGGTCAGATTCTTCCCGGCAGTGCAATCAGTGACGGGAATCCATTTAACTTCTCCTACCTTTCTGATCCGTACAGTTGCTATATGGGATCAACTCCTACAATGGGAAGCTTTAATTTCAATCTGTTTACAAAGACGAAAAAGCGATTATCCTACAATGCACTGGTCTATGGTGCTATGGGAAGTGGAAAGTCTACGCTTTTAAAGAAGCTGATTGAGGTGCAGGCTTTGTTTGGCGATTACGTTCGCATACTGGATCCGTCTGGCGAATATCAGCCGCTTGTGGAGGCATTGGGGGGCAAGTATCTATCCTTGGACGGCAGAGACGGTATCCTTAATGAATTTGAAATTCAAAAAACAGACGAGAATGAGGGCACATGTTGGGTACAACATGTTTCCAAATTAACTGCCATTTATCGTCTGCGACGGCAAAATCAATGTGGACAAAACGAACTTAATACATACAGCAAGCTGCTGCTTGATTTTTACATAAGTTTTGGCATTATTCCAAAGGATGGAAAGATCACACAGCAGACTCCTGTTTGTGGTTTGCCGTCAGAATATTATCCCACCATGTCGGATTTTTTATCTTATCTAAACAGGCGCATTCAGGAATATGAACCATCAGCAGATGCCGAACATGGAGAGTTGGGAAAGAAGTTTCTTCTGCAGGCGGATGAGATACGCAGCACTTACGAAAATCTGGTACGAAACTATGGAAGTTTGTTGGATGGTCATACAAGCATCCAAAACATCAGCCAGATACAAGTACTGTGTTTCAATGTCTATACTGTGTTGAAGCTGGAACCAGCAATCTGCTCTGGTATTTTGTACAATGCATTGATGATGTACTGGGATCATTGTGTTCGAGTCGGAAGCAGAATGAAGGCTTTATATGAGAAACGAGAAATTGCAGAGCGTGATGTTATCCACAGTATGGTTGTGGTAGATGAGTCGCATCATATTTTGAATGCACAATTTGTTGATTGCGTGCGCCAGATGACAGTTATGGCTCGTGAAATGCGAAAGTACTTTTCTGGCATCATTTTTGCTACACAGTTAATTACAGATAACCTCAAAGGTGATAATGCATCATCAGAAGAGAAAGCCGTGCAGGACTTATTTGATCTTGCTACCTATCGCTTTATCGGAAAGCAGACAGCAACTTGTATTCCTGTGTTAGAGAGCAAATTCCCTGGCATGTATACGGAAACGGAGTTATATCGGATTCCTTCGCTGGATATGGGGTCCTTTATGGTTACGGCTGGAGATCAAAACTTGGAAGTAAAGTTTTTTATCACAGAGGCGGAAGATCGTCTGTTTGCCGGAGGACGGTAAATGGATCACAAAAAAGCATTGTTGAAGATTCTGAAATGGGCAGGATCTTTTTTAATTTCTACGTTGTTTTCAGCACCAATTATTATCGTACTGTTAATCGGCGGTATGGTAATGGCTTTATTTGGAAAATCTTCGAAGTCATCTAGTGAAGTAACCTTTACAGACACGGTTTCGGTTAGCGCGACCGCAGCATTTATCTGTGAGTATTTTTCAGAGGCAGGATATACCGACATCCAGATTGCAGCAATTTTGGGAAATCTGGAGTGGGAATCTAGGCTGGATTACAATTCATATACGCAACTGAAAAAAGGTGGAACGGCAATGGGAATCGCCCAGTGGACAACCTATAGCGGAACAAATAGTCTGGAATTGTTCGCAGACTCAAAGGGCATGGAATGGAATGACTTGGAGCTGCAATGCATGGCGATAGATGCCACTCTGCACGGTCAAAATCCCTATTCCGGCTGGTATGATACCAGAATGGGAACGTATTATGGAGTCACGAAGGCAGACTTTTGGGAAGGCGATCTTTATGATGCAACAATGTCTTTTTTTTGCTGCTTTGAAGACCCAGAGGAATATCCGGCTGGCTGTAATAATCATGGATATTCTTCGGGGGCTGGTTGTTTGTCGGTATCATTTGATTGTGGTAACGGGCATGGCCGATATCCATACGCTCAAAAATATCTTGAGAATATGGAAAACGGCGATTTGAGTGGTGATCGTGATGAAGAGGAACGCGAATCGGATGCAGATGGAGAAGTTACATCGGAGGAACCATCAGGCGGCATGGAGATTCCGTTATATTTGCAGGGAAACTATGCATCAGTAGCATGGGGAGACACCAACCTTGCAAAGTCAGGATGTGGTCCGACCAGTCTGGCGATGGTGATGACATATTTGACAGGTGAGACGGTTACTCCGCCAGATATGATTGCATGGAGTGGTACTGCATATTTGACACCAACGGGCAGCTCATGGAATTTTTTTCCGGCAGCGGCGGCACACTACGGAGTAGGGTATCGCAGGATAAAAGATCGGGCAAGTGTAGTAGAAGCATTGGAAAATGGCTATCCAATCATTGCCAGAGAGCAGCCGGGCAGTTTCTTTTCACCTGTTGGGCATTTTATTGTTTTGCGCGGTGTAACGGATGATGGGCAGTTTTTGGTTAATGACCCAGCCGGAAAGTATTCTGTAAACCGAGAGTTTACATGGGATGAGATTGAGCGAACAGAAAATTTCTATATGATCTTCGGGGAGTAACCGAAGAGAAAGGAGACATTATGGAGGGCGAACAAAAACGTGTGTTTCTTGTGCTGGCGGATGATGAGATAGCTGGAATCCGACCGCCAAAGGGAATTTATTTTACAAAGTTTTTGTCAGCAGCGCAGGAAATGTGGATTTCAGAAAAGATGATGAAACAAAAGAGAAATCCATATGTTTTGACAGCAAGAAGTATGTTGATTCCTGTTTTCGAATGCCGAATGGAGGAAGGAGTCCCTACCATTCGCCCGAAAAAGGAAAGAACAAAGGAGAATGCTTATGAGCTTTAATAATTCGACACAATGCCGAAGAGAGCAAAGCAGCTGCAAACAGTGTATTTATAATAAGCATTGTATGGAGTATGATCGGCAGTATACATGCAGTTGGTTTCAGCAGAAGGAGGAAGAAAATAAGTGCGGTTGGAACATGCAGGAAAAAAGAAATCCTATTTAATGGCAGCAGCAGGTATTCTAGTTGGGTATCTGTTTTTCTTCACATCATCATTGTGGTATCCGGGTCAAAACAACGCATCAGAGTATACACCGATTGGACAGTTACAGAAGATCGGTGAGACAGAGAATAGCGTTACGATTGAATATTGGGCATATGCATCAGAACAGCAGGCAATGTCTGTGGAATTAGATGTAAATACAGCAGAGAAAGTATCTTTTGAGGCAGTTGATAAAAAAAGGAGAGAAATTCCAGTTACTGTGAAATTATCACAAGCAGGTACCTATGTACTGGAGCTGGATTCCGTGCAACCGGATTTTCAAGCCGTATCCTTGCGTGTGACCGTAGAAGGAAAAATCATTCGATTGTATACCAATGAGAAGCAAGTTGACCAGGTTAAAGAATTGAAGTTTTATCAAGATTTAGATGGATATTATCAAGCCAGAATCAATCGAAACATTCAATCGCTGGAGCAGGAAATTGCAGACCAGAAAGAGTTGATTCAAAAGCTAAATGAGGAAATTTCTTCCTGTCAGAAACAGATTGACCAGACAAATGAGCGTTTACCGTATCTGTCCAGACAGCAGCGAACTGATGCAGAAAATTCGATAGAGGATTGGAAAAAGCAGATAGAAAGTTACCAGACTCAGCAAAAGGAAGCAAAGGAACGGATTACAGAGCTGACAGATGAAATTGAAAACCAAAAGAAGTTAATTTCCGGGGAAGGTGGTGTGCCCGAATCGAACACAGAAAATTCGGTAACAGGTGAAATAAAAGAAACAGATTCAAGCGTGTCCGAATCGGACACGGAACAAGTGGAAGGAGAGTCAAAATGAAATGTATCTTTGTTGGAGATTTAGAGGATGATGCAGGATTTGTTGCGGAGGTCTTGCAGGAAAAGGGAATTGAGTTAATTGAAGCCGGAGTTTACGACCAGATTGAAAAGACAATCAATCCAGTCATTGAGGCACAAGCTGAGATTGTTGTTTATGATTTACTAGTATTATCGGATCAGCCGGATGAATTGGTTGATATTATCAATCGAATCCAACAATCCAGAAACGGTGCAAAAATTATTTTCTTGGCAGCTGGAAAAGGAACTAACACACCAGTTATTGATAAGCTGCTAAAGGCAGGATATGTAAATTTCGTATTGGAGTCGACTTATGGTGCGAAGAAAACAAAGTTCGCAAGATGCCTTACGAACTACTATGAGAGCAATGCAGGAAATGTAAACCAAGAACTGAAAGAAGCGGATTTGCCGCATGAACTTCATTTCATTGCATTTGCAGGCACACAGTCTCGGATTGGAACAACCACTCAGGCATTACAGTATGCTGGATATTTGGCAGACTGTGGAGAAAAGGTATGCTATGTGGAAGAAACTTCTGATGGTTTTCCGCATTGCCTGTTGGGACTGTATCAGTATGCAGTAGAGACGGGAGACTGCATTACTTATGCAGGTATCCCAATGTATGAGAGAAAGCCGATGCAGGAACTTCTAAAAATGGACTATGAGTATTTTGTTTTGGATATGGGAAGCATGAAGCAGGAGCAGTTTTTATCAACTCTATTTTTCGATAGCAGAGTAAAAAGAGTAATTGTTGCCGGAGCAAAACCGCAGGAGTGGATACATACCAAAACTGCACGAGCAAATGTATTGTGTAGGGATGCAGCCTACATTATTTCGTTTGCATCCAATGAGGATATAGTGGGGATCAGCAGCAGCTTTGCAAATCCACCACTATTTGCAGCATGGATTCCTGATATGTTTGCAAGAGATCAAGAGGATCTGAAAGCAGGATATGGATATTTGTTTTCAGAAGATAGAAAAAAGAAAAAATCTGTGTCCGAATCGGACACGGGAAAGCATCGTAAGCACAGCAGAAGTTCACGGGCAGGGAGGACATCATGATTACCCAATATTCGCATCAGCAGATCACACTTTCCGATAGGGAAAAAGAGTATGCATGGTTTCACTATGCAGCGCAAATTATCAATGCAGGCTGTATGGATCAGAGTCTGAGCGGATACAGTATAACAGGAACTGGAAGTGATGGAAAAACAGTTTCGGCAGAACTGACAAACGAGGAACTGTTTCAAATTTTTTCCGAAGTGACAACAAAGTATGGAAAAGAACTTATAAAAGCACGAATGCAGGAAGAAAGTCAGATGGAACAATCCATGTTGCAGGAAGATGTGCAGCCAGATCCACTAGAACGAAAAGACTTTCAGATCCAGATCGTGCGACACGAGTTAAAAACGAGAAAAGCAGATGTCAGTATCGCATGGGGTAACAATATAAAGGTAGAAGGGATCAGCATTAACAGCAGAAGCCGTGGAGGAGTCCGACTGGTGCAGCCAACACTGTTTGGCACAGATGGACAACGTACCCAACTAATTCATGTTGGAGATGCGCTTCAAAATGCAATTCTGGACGTATATAACAAAATGCCGGACGAGCAGGAAATGCTTCGTACAGTATATATTGCAAAGCAGACAGGATTCTTTGTTCGTACCATTCCAGTGCAGGAAGGAAAGGTAATTGGATATGCAGATATTCAGATTGGTAACGAATTACGAATTGATAAGGTAAGAATCCGAAACAATGAAGGAAAAAAATCAGTTATGTACCCGTCAGAATCAATGGGAAGCGGAGTAAACCGCAAATGGCACAACTTGGCATCTGAATTACCAGATAGTCGTTTGCATGAAAAAATCCTACAAGTGTTCGAAGAAGAACAGAGAAAACATCAGCGTCAGACAGGTCGTTCTCACTCACACCGATCTGAAAGAGAACCAGAAGAGGAGGAAGAATGGGAACGATGATAGAAAGCGTGTCCGAATCGGACACGGAAAGGAGGCAGTGAGAAATGAAGGATCAGCAGAAAAGCAAACGGCAGTTCTTTGGCATATTGGTTGTATCATGGGTGCTGATGTTGATATTTGCAGCGCTATATGTGCAGCAACTTCAAAAGGAGAAGGCTTGGAATGAAGCAGGAGAATTGACAGACGTATCGGAATTGGAAGCATTGAGGGCGGACTATGCATCGGCAGTTGCCAGATACGATCAAGCGGAGGAAAAAGAAGCAGAACGTAAGAAAGTCAATGATACCGTGCTATCCTTCCTTGATGCGTATTTTCTTTTGCCGGACAGCCGAGAGGCGCTTTTGTCCGGCTGTGAAAATTATGTGGCAGAAGATGCATGGCGGACACTTGAACTTTTGTCGAAAAATAAAAAGTACAACTCAAACGAAAGAGAACTGTTTTACTACAGAGAGGATTGTACCGAGCATGAGGAAGATGATGGCATCTATGAAGCATTTGCTATTTTTACAATTCGAGAAATAGATGGAAATGAGGCAAGTGATCAGAGTTATATGTTGGCGGTTACAGTAGAGGCAGATGAAGAAAGTGCCGAGATTAACGACATTCAAACATTGACTGAAATTTATTTCCATGCAGACTGAAAGTGTGCAAAAACGACTCTATTTTTGTTAAACAAATGTAAAACAAAAATCCAGTTTAAAAAGAAAGATCAAGGATTCGAGTAATTTTATGTTAAACAAATGTAAAACAAATAAAGAAAAAGTGATATCAAGGATTTTGTAGGCTTTGCCTACTATCAGCCGCAGGATGATATCAAAATCCCTTATGCTCTTTTCAGTCTCAGACCAGATATTGGTCGGAGACTGAAAACATGCAGATTTGACCTTGCGGTCAAGAAAAAAAGCCGCGAAAAACTGTGTCCGATTCGGACACGTGCGGCGAAAAAAGTCATCAAGGAAGGTGTTTGCAATGAATATTTGCATTCGTGGGATCAACGAAAGCGTTATAAAGTCACTTGATCAAGCAGCTGGAAAACGTGATATTAGTCGAGAAGAGTATCTTAGACAATGCTTGGAACGAATTGCATATGATGATCGCGCACTAGAAAATCGTTATGTGCAACAGTTGCAGAAATTAACGAGTTGTATTCAACAACAGCAAAATCAATTAAATATATTGACTGATTCAATAAAAGAAATTGCAGAATATACGATTCAAAAAGAATCAGAGTTTGAAGGATAAGTGAAATGGAAAAAGAATATAAAAGTAGCATTAAAGGAGTCAGGTTAACACAGGAAGAAAAATCAATTGTCGAGAGTATCCAGAATGAACAGCAACTTTCTGATTTTTCAAAAGCGGTTTGCTACATATTACATGATTACCTGAGACAGCAGGAAGAAATTCAGAATTTGCAGCAGAAAAACCAAAAACTAGAGGAAGCAAATCAAAAGCAGATGACAAGAATCCGTTTGGCAAGTAATGGAGCAGATGTCAGTACGCAGACGGTTATTGAAGTTTTAAATACACTGTGCTGGCAGATGCAGATGAAGGATTTTCGTTCAACAGACCAAATGCTGCATCCGGTAGTTGAGGAGGCACAGAAAACGGTGAAAGAAAGAATTGCCAATTACAAACAGAAGAAGGACTTCAAGCAAACTTAAAAGGTGTGTCCGAATCGGACACAGAAGGGAAGACGTATGGCAGAGACACCAGGACTGGTTGCAGTCACGAAATTTGTCCGACCGGGATCAAAGACCTTTGCATCCTATATTAACTATATGGATCGCGATGAAGCAATAAAAGGTGGCAACGTCAGAGCCAGTTATAGTGCATATTCGGAAGAATACATGGGAAATCCAGAAAAATCAACTGGGTTATTTAGTATGGACTATGACCAGTTATCAGCTGATACCGCTCAAATTTATAAGGAGCAATTCCAAAAAGCACAAGATGATGGTTCGTTGCTCTGGCAGACAGTTATCAGTTTTGATAATAGGTGGTTGGAAGAATTAGGTATTTATGACTCATCAACACAAGAATTAGATGAAGCTCGTATTCGCGGTATGACACGAATATTTATGAAAACGCTACTGGAAAAAGAAGGATTGCATCTTGCTTCTTGGACAGCAGCAGTCCACTACAATACAGATAATATCCATGTTCACATCGCAATCGTAGACCCAGAGAGCGAACGGGAAAGGGTGAAAGATGGAAAGTATGCCGGAGAACCCAAAGGAACATGGAGTATCCGTTCCATTCGGTATGCAAAATCGGCTGCGGTCAATGAACTCCTTGAGCTGGATCAGGAGATGAAGCGGCTAAACGACTTGGTTCGTGAGTGTATTGTAAAGCCACTTCGGGAACATGGGCAGGAAGAAATGCTTTTGCAAAACGATTTGGAACAGTTGCTTGCAAAGTTAGAAAATGAAGTACCAGACTTCCATAAATGGAAATATGGGCTTACCGATATGAAACCATACCGGAGTGAAGTAGATCGGATCACCAGCCAGTGGTTACAGCAGGTGCATCCAGAAGAATATAGAGAAATTCAAAAGCTCTGGAATCACTTGCAAAGTCAACAGGAAAGAGCGTATGGAAGCAGCAGTCAGAAAAAATCGTATCAAAACAATCAGGAATCAGACTTGTACAAAAGATGTGGAAATGCGATTTTACAAACTTTAAGAGAGACAGAGCAACAGAAGCGGCAATGGGATAAGAAACAGCAGACTGTCAGTAAGCGTGTCCGAATCGGACACGGTATTTCAAGGCTTTCGATAAGAAAGTTAAGTCGTTATTTCGAAAACAGTTATCAGCATTATAAAAACCTTGCCGCATATGAGTATGCGCAACGTCAAATTAAGTGGCAACAACAGCAGGAGATTCAAGAGGAAGACGCGCAGATTCAAGAGGCAGTCTGGTTGGATCAGCAGACGTAATAATGAAGGGAAGTGATGGAAGATGGAGGAAGAATGGAAAAGATTGTCTGAAAAGGAATTTCAGATCATGACTTACATATGGGAAGAAAATCGTCCACTTACCATGAATGAAATCCGAGAAAAAATAGGTACACAAGGAAAACCAGCAAATGTGTCTACTACCAGTTCGCAAATACGAGGATTGATTGAGAAAGGTTTCATCAGCCAATCAGGACACCGAGGGCAGATGGCAAGATATATGGCATCGGTGTCAAAAGAAGCGTATTACAAGTGGGAACTTCATGAATTTCGGAAACGATGGAACTTAACAAGTGTCCTTCGGGTTATATAAAACTACAAAGACAGAAAGGAAAAACCAATGGAAGAAAAGATAAAGATTCAAAGAGCAGAAACAGAAGAAAACAGAAAGCAACGCTATTGTGACTATGAAAGAGCATTGAAGCAGTTGAGGAAAATGAAGCAACAGGAGGAAAAACAACATGCGATTTGAAGAATTTAAAGATATGCTGAAAAGCGGAGATTTGGAACAGATCCGTCCGCATCTTGCATTTGAGATGATGCCAGCAGATTCACCGAAAACAGAACGATACAACGATTGCCCGTATATTGCCATTCAAGATATGTATGCAATACCTATCATATGGGCATCACTTGATGATCATGCCGGAAGCCTTGCAAAAAAGCCATTTACAAGAGAACTCTGTGGTTATTTTGGAATTGGTTGCGGAGAAGCAATTCGACTGGTTCAAGATGAAGTGGCGAAGAAAGCACTGACAGTTTGCGAATTGCAAAGCTTTATGAATCAAGATTTTGAAAAAGGAATGTCCGGGGCAGCACGAAATGAAGCATTGTATGTGGCAACGACAAAAGATTTTTTCTATGGTGCCGGGGTAATTTGCACTTATCATTTTTTGCAGGATGCAGAAAAACGTATGGGAGGAAATTATTATATTCTGCCGTCATCTGTTCATGAATGGATGATTGTAAAAGAGGATAATGTGATTGAACCGAAGCAGTTTTTGGAAATGGTCAGAGCGGTTAATCATAATCCTTATGCAGTAAACGAATCAGAGCGTTTGACGGATAATGCATATCACTATGATGCAAAAACAAAACAGTTGGAAACAGCTGAGGAATATGAAGCCAGACTTGAAAAGGAGAGAACAGAAAAAAGAAGATCTCGCTACAGTCGAAAGAAGGAAAAGCAACAGGAACGTGAAGAACCAGAAGAAGAGGAAGAATTGGAAAGATAAGCAATAGAGGAGCGTGTCCGATTCGGACACGCTCTTGTTAGGAAAGGAGTTGCAGTGAAGAAAATGTCAATGAAAACCGATAATTATAACAAAAGTGTTCGGGAAGAACAAAAAAGACGCTATGCAGATCAAGGAGAGGATATTTCGGAGGTTGAATTAGAAGAAACATCTGATCCAGTAACGGAGGATATGTAATATGGGAAAAGCATATGATCGTGTTATGGAGAGTCGAAAAGAATTGACCAAACAGCTGATCTCGGAAATGTCTCAGGGGGAATTATGCTGGATCAAGGGGTGGAACAGTACGGGAAAAAGACCGTACAATCCAATAACAAAAGCCATTTATAAGGGTGGCAATCGCTTTCGGTTGATGTTAGCAGCTCACCTTGAACAGTATACCGATAACAGATGGGTTACATTTGCACAAGCACAAGAAAAAGGCTGGACGGTAAAAAAAGGGGAAAAAGGAATGCTCTGTGAAAAGTGGATATTTGAAGAAAAGAAAACGATAGAGGATCCGATTACTGGTGAGAAGGAAACAGTCTATGAAGAATTGGAGCATCCAAAGGTAAATTACTTCGTTTTATTTAATGCAGCACAAGTGGAGGGTATGCCTGTACTGGAGAAACAGCCAGAGCTTCCTAAAGACGAACAGTTGATGTTAGCAAATCGGTTTGTGCGTTCATCTGCTTGTCCGGTAATTGAGCAGCTAGATGAAACAGAAGCATACTATAGTCCGGAACGGGATGAAGTTCACCTTCCGATGAGAAACCGTTTTTATTCTTCTACTGAATTTTTGGCAACTGCGATCCATGAGATGAGTCACAGCACCGGGCATCCGTCACGGCTAAACAGACCACAAAAAAATGTGTTTGGAAGTAAAGAATATGCGAAAGAAGAACTAATTGCAGAGTTATCTTCCGTGTTTGTGCAGGCAGACTTAGGAATTGATATTGGTGCAAAACAATTATCGAATCATGCAGCGTATCTTCAGAACTGGATCGGAGCGCTAAAAGAAAATCCCAATGTGCTATTTCAGGCGAGTTCGGATGCAAGTCGGGCATCTGATTTTTTGATGGAACAGTATCAGAAGAGCCTGATCATGGAGCAAAAGAAGGAAAAGGGAATAATACAAAATGCGGATGAACAGAAAGAAGAAAAGCCAAAAAAAAGAAAATTTGTCAGCCATTTGACGGAAAATCCCTATTCACGGAGATTAAAAAAGGAACAGGAAACGGAAATCGAAGAAGAATTAGAACGATAACACGCGAGTGTGTCCGAATCGGACACGCTGATAGAGTGATAAAAAAACATGTTTGAACAAAAAAGCCTATTGACAGCATGTAGATTATACGCTACAATTAAAGCAAAGGGCAGAATAGGTTCAAGCGGAAAGGAAGAACATGAACAGAAAAAAAGTAGAAGAGTATAGCACATTGTTAAGAGATAGTGCTACGATTCTGCAATCGGATACCGAGCTATGGAAACAATTTCTGCACTTTGCAACTCAATTTACGCACTATCGTTTCCGCGATCAGCTGCTGATCTATGCACAAAATCAGAAGGCAACAGCTTGTGCAACATTTGCCCAGTGGAAGAAAATCGGACGTTATGTCAGGAGCGGAGAACACAGTATTGTGCTGCTTGATGAGACAGGAAATCGTCCCAGATTAAGACATATATTTGATGTGACATCGACTGGTCCCACACAAGAATTTGCTTACAAACCGAAGCCAATATTGCCGGAAGAAAGAGAAGAGTTGGCAAAAAGATTGAGTACGTCTTATGCAAGAGAAAATTCATTGTATGCAGCGGATGCCAAAAGATGGGACAATAATCTGGAGCAAACATTGTCTCAGGTTGCAATGTATATGACGCAGGAATACTACGGTGTATCGTTGGAACAGGCAATGGAACAGTCGGGCAAAGATGAATTTCCGGCATACTATGTGGCAACAGCAACGAGTGCAATGTATTTGCTGCTTTCAAAGTATGGATTCGAGCAGGAGGCAAATCAACTTGATTTTTCCTGCATGAGCCAGTTAGATGAGCAGAGTTTTGAAAATGTAGGAACCGCCGCATCTGCAATTTTAAGCCGAACGGCACGGATGGTTCGACAGATTCATCCGCAAATTCAAAGAGAATCGCAAAAGCAGACAGAAAGGAGCGAAAGTTATGAAAAAGATGACAATGGAAGATCTGCGCAAGAGAATCACCTATCATCAGGAGGGGGACTTCATGGTACCGGACATCGGGCTGCCGGAGGAAGAGGAGGACGAACCGGAACTGAGGAAATACGGAATGATGAGAAAGAAATATCTGGAGGAGAATCAATTTCTGCTGTACGAGCGAATGGCGATGAACGGGACTCTGTTTCCAGAAATGAGGAAGGTGGACGAAGCAGCAGACCGGATCAAGAAGCAGATGTTACCGAAACTGGCTCAGGAAGCAGGAGCAACGGACGAGCTGAAACGGACGGATCAGTTCGAGTGGGTTCGCAGAATGGAAGCTTGCAACCATCAGGTAGAAGAAGTAATTCTGGCGGAACTGGTGTACAGCTGACATTATCCGATTATTTGGAAATGCGACCGACAGATCGCGAGAGCGTGTCCGATTCGGACACGCCGAAAACAATGGAAGAGGAACAGGAAGCAGGCGGAGAGAGTCCGGCTGCTTCTTTTATGCCTAAAAACGAGATACCGGAATCAGAAGTGGTAAGAATACTTCAGTCTGGTTCCGGTATTGAAAATGGGAAGATTCGAATTGCAGCTCTTTTTCTAAGTGAATCAGATGCCAAAAAACGTGTGGATTTTTTAAAAGAGGAATACGGAACCGGAGGACGTACACACTATTTCGAGGATGGGACGCATGGTTGGGTAGACTGGGATGCAAAAGGAATTTTGATTTCCAAATCTTATTCATCAGATGCAGCCAGATTACGTTTGCCATGGACACAAGTGGAAAAAAGACTGGGTGAATTGATTCGCTATGACCAATATCTTAAACCAGATGAAAAAGAAGAACTCTCTAATATTGAGAATAAATATGGGACACTTCCACTTCCAATGGTGAGATTTGAATATCCTTATGAGGACAGAACATCGGAGCCAACAGAAAGTGAAACACAAAATTTTGGCTTGGCGGATGATTTACTTACGGTAAGGGAAACAGAAGATGGATATGTTGTATGGGATAGTATGCAGGAAGGTATACATACGGAACCGGACGGAACTATAGGCGGTCCATATGCTGATAAGGCGCAGGCTCAGTTGCATAAATATGAGTTCGAGAAAAAAATTCTGGAGAGATCAGAACAGAATAAAAGTCATGTGCTTTCAGAACAGGAGGAAACGCAGGCTGCACCAGAAAAAGAAGGTGTGTCCGAATCGGACACGCAAAAAGCAGACGGACATGAAGAAACAGAGACAGGCATATCCGACAGCTTAATCGAGCCGGATCAGTTCATCCAATCAAAGCCTGTTCCG